>Ga0209709_10004950_pt1 | contig 10617 bp, 2 predicted proteins | sample ArcticOcean_MG_C_2_FD_187435 | JGI IMG/M metagenome (GOLD analysis project Ga0209709, IMG submission 187435) | Marine microbial communities from western Arctic Ocean - ArcticOcean_MG_CB4_136 (SPAdes) (version 2) | ecosystem: Environmental > Aquatic > Marine > Oceanic | place: Arctic Ocean...
TTTGTTGAATTGATTAGCGAATCCTATTCAAAAATTAGATTACATTCTTCGCTCTTTTTTCATCTTCTGAGTGCAGAATCATATATATTCAAAGACAGGAAGAGACCAATCGAAATAATAAAAAAACACTGCCAAACCGTGTTTTTCCCTGGCATTTTTAATGAAACGGCTGAGTTGCTTGTCGAAAACATTGTTGAACAAGCCTCTACTGAAACTCTATACACGCAAATGTGTGATTTATTCCATAAATTTGGACAACATTTTTGAGCGTTAAAAACTCAAAGATTCGTCCAAAGGAACACTTTTATAGGATGCCGCGCCACTTTTATAGGATGACGCGCCTGTCAAATTGACTGTTGATGTCTTTTCGTTCTTTTTATCGCATTTTTTACAACATCCCGCACAACATAGACCAATAGAATCGCATTTTTTACAACATCCCGCACAACATAGACCAATAGAATTCCAAAAATAATATAAGAATAAGAATATAATAAAGATGATAATAAAAATGATATTTATTAAAAACCCCGAATGCATATTTGAATTCATTCCATCAGCTTTTTATAGTCTGTATTTGTCGTATAAAGTACAGTATTCTTTTGTATTACAATGCGATATAACGTTTGTTTTGTTGGAAATATTTCAGCAGGAAAATCGAGCATAATACAAAGGAAAATCAATGGACACTTTCAAGAAAAATCACACACAACAATTGCTTGTGATTTTTATGATTTACAAATCGGTGATAGCAACGTTGCAATCTGGGACACGGCAGGCGAAGAAAGATTCCTCGCATTATCGAAATCCTATTTTGCTCGCGGTCATATATTTGTTTTGGTAAATGATTTGTTAAATTCTAAACTATATGATTTAACAAAATGGTACAATATTATACATAACGAATGTGCTCCACGTCACTTAAGTGTTATTATAATTGCCAGCAATAAATGTGATGCTGATATTCCATTCTGTTCTTCAGAAACTGAATCTTGGATACGTAACAATGATCTGGAACACGTGTATACCAGCGCAAAAACAGGAGAAGGGATTGATAAATTGTTTTCTAAGATCGGAGATGCAATTGAAGTCCACCAGAGCGATTGGTTGTCACCGTCGTTGCCTTCATTGATAGTGAATCCACCAATGAAAGAAATGGAAGGATGCAATTGTTAAATCTGTAACACATTATAAAAAAGTATTATTATATTGTTTTATTCTTATTATTATTTGGCGGAGCCGAGGGCCAAGGCCCGATTTTTATTGTTCATCTGCCAAATCGATCCATGTGGTGACTGGGTCGTTCTGGCGTCCGTAGAACGCGTCGCACGGGTTGTGAATGCTTTTCGCATCGTCAGAACTGTATTTATTTAATGCAACCGCTTTTGAATCAAACCCGTAACATAGGCATGTAGGCTGTGCGTTGCTTTCACTCCATGCAAACCCAGCTTCGCCACGATTTTCACACAATTGCTTGCAAGTCAACTTGGACGTAGCTTCCAGTTTTGTCCAGCAACGGCTCCAGACGCCACTACCGATAATGATCCCACCAGTTTCAGCATCCGTCACCGAACTAAAGTCTATGTTTTTAACTGGTATGTTATAATTGTAGTCATATTGTATCATTGGGTACGTTGATTGACGACTGCGTATTACTTCACAATCTGCGGCCGTATCGCTGCCGTCCTTTCCCTGATATACCAATGACATTTTCCTGAATTGTACGTAGTCGGCCGTTTCTTCATCGAGTGGGTGCATCGTGGCCGCTCCTACGGCAGATTTGAAAGATTGTAGTGAAAACCACGTCTTTCTATTGCGATTTGTCCATCTAACAATTCCGACACAATCTTCTTCGCTGTCACACGCAGTTGCCGAGCTGACAATATCCATGAGTGGTTCGTCTGCACCCGTATCCACTGATAATGGATTAAAAGTGTATCCTGTGGTAGCGTCAATCATTTTTTGATATTTGACGCCGTATTTTGGAATAATAAAGATATTATCATTCCCATTTTCGTATTGATTTGCCTTGTAAAGAACCGTCTTTACTGCGGTGACACTACTGACATAAATGACAAAATGGCTATATTCGCCAGCACTGTCAATAATAGTATGTTCCGTGCTGGATTCCTCCTGTCGTAGGGTCACTTTTAATTGTCCCGTATCCCATATCATGTTCAAATGAATTTTATTCCCATTCAATAGATATTGAATGTTTCCACTTGATGACCCGTGATGATACTGACCGTGAAATTCGAACAGTGGTGCTTCGGTGAACACGTCCATGTTTCTTAGAACACGACGATCATCTTCGTGTCGAGCGAGGACGCAATCAGAAAATTTACATTTAAACATTAATTTCACTGCCTCCATGTTAAACGGTTGTGCAGGTTCCGTGACGTCTAATTTAATTGGAATATACCGACTTCCACTTTTTCGGAGTCCGATGCACTTGCCAGCATCGCTCAAATGCGTTTCGTACACAGCTAAATCAGGTGCATAATCGCTATTAACTTGTTCGCAGAAGGCCTTTGCATAATCGTAACCTGGGAAACCAATTTGTAAGCCACCATCATCTAAAAATTCCGATGCCCCCACAAAAGCTCCAGTCGTTTCGACGTAATTATCGCAATTACCGTAATAAGAATCTAAAGCTGCCGTGTACGTAGAAATATGCATGGCAGCAAGTCTATTGTTATAAATATCCCTCGTAAAAACAGTCGTATTTAACTCGACTGCTTTTGTACCACAACCACCGTTGTTAGCACATGGAATCTCTTTTCCCTCATCCAATTCAAATGGACATTTAAATTGGCACGCATCCCCTACGCGTCCTGGATTACAGGCGCATGTACCATCTCTCATGCATGCATCTGGATGTCCCGAGCAAATCGTATCCAAATTCTCACCGTCGTATCCAGGGCAAGTTATTTCGCACCCATCTCCTCTGTACGGCGACAATTGCCAGTCCTCTGGATAGTTGACAACATCTTCATTTGCCATGAGTACTGATGGCGCTGCTTCACATTGGCATGCGCACAGTGCAGAACACCTACCCCGACCCGTACATGGCATTTTAGTGTATGCCAGCATCCCTGGACAGGCTTCGTCTGCCGAATCTGTGCAATGTGAGCCGTAATATTTGAAAAAGTCATATGTCTGGGCCTTCATGTGATAGGTCGGCTCGGGATGCCGAGACACAAACAAATTAAACAACGCCTCCCACCCCGATTTGCCAGGCGCGACATCTTCAACAGTAAAGTCGTTATTGACGTTATACATCCATTCTTCTAAGTGCACGACTAAATAGAACGACAACACTTTGGATTCTTCCAACCAAGTAATCTCAATTTGATCACTATTTTGCAGTCGCAATTGTATTTCAAGCATGTCTTGATTCCATAATTGAACAGTGACTTCTATTATACCAGTTTGAAACTGAAGCTCCTCTGTGTGAGGGTATACGGTCTGAGCCAGCTCAAATTCCCGCATATGTCCCGAAACAATCATATCTCTGGAATAATCTTCACCCTCTGTCTGAACAATAAATAGCGTTTCACCCTCTTCGGCCATAGCTGTTGCTATATCTGTTGAGAAAAGGTTGCCGTCATTCGTTCGAATAATGCTAAGAAATTCATCGGTCGGATTGGATGCGATTCCTGGTTCAATCATTTGTACATCGCTTCTGTCAAAATTTTTATACAAAACAGATTTTTTGTACAAGAGGTCGGCTTGATTCCAACGTGCCTGCTGCATGTATAATGTTTCCAATTTTGTCATTGCATCATCCAAATAATCTGGAAAATCTTCAAAGCGTAGTTTCTCTGCCGTACGCCATTGAATAGTGTTGAAAAAACGCTGATATGGATCCGTAGCAGTCACATCAATGTTCAACCACTCCTCTAAGTACAGAAAGACACTGTCGGGTTCTCTGGTGTATTCGGTGAGCGTTTGGCCTGAAATACGGAATTGCCATTGATTCGTATTATTGGCCCACTCATTTGTGTTATTGTATATTTGAAGTGAACATGTGAGTGTAGAGGCCGATTGACCTGGTACGCGTGCTAAAACAGAATCGGGAATGGCTGGAAAAACCGCTGTTTCGTAGAAGCCATCCTCCTTTGTAAAAGCCACTACATCAGCCCCGATATAAGTGTATAAACGATTGGTATCATCTGACGGTGAGGCAATCATGTTTACGAGGGGGCCTGTGTACGGCGCTTTGTCGTACTTAATGTAACGCGGTCGCGTGCCGTCCAATGTAAATGGAAGAGAGAACATAGTGTATTCTGGTTGTCCCGCTGCGTCGTCGCCTTCATGCGAGAGGACGAACAATTCGTTGTAGAAGAACCAAATTGGGGCGTCTCGCTGCTTAGCAGGCTTTTGGCCTGATGTTGAAATCGGAATCCATTCGACAATTATTATCTTTGTGTCTGTTTCAACACCTGTAATTTGGTCTTTATTTGTCCAGTCCTGTATTGCTACTGAGATTTTATATAATGTCTGTGAAAGTGCTGCTGAGACGAAGTCATAGTTATTTGTCCCGCCAAACGCATATATAGTGTTTACAGACGCTTTGGCAAACGTCATTCCTTCACGTGGAGGTTTTTCACCGCGAGTCAATACGAGAAGCGGTGTACCATCCCACGTTGCAAAAAGCTCCCCTTGCGAAAAACACAGAGATAGTTGTTCACTCATCTTTATCTCTGTGCATGCTCCCCAAGCAGGGATTACGCTTTCTTTCAATAAAGAATATGAGTTTGGACTCATTTGAACCCCATTATTTGTAATTTTTTGGTCATTCTCCATGTAATCCACACCGTTCAACCATGGCTCATAATCATACGGAAGCTCAGAATCCGCCTTGGGTTCCATATAATAGCCGTTTTCTGTACAAATGGTCGGAAATATTTTCAACACGTTCACCACCGACTGTTGCTGGCCAAAACTCAGAGGTAAAATTGGTGAAGCCATTTGATGAGATGCACCTGTGAGGTCGTAACTATCAAGCACCGCCTCTTCCAGCATGACATCGTCATCGGCGTACAAGAAAACAGACCCGTCCAACCATTCCATCCCATCGTACATTGTTGAATTGTACTGAGGAGTTGCCCCTTCTTCCAGTACTTTCTTAACGTTATACCGCATAAAGGGCGGCAATGTGCGACAAAGTCCATAATATGAGTCACAGATACCATATTGTGAAGACATTGCTTCACCATAAGTTCCGTTATTACAGTTTCCACACGGAACGGCACAGTTCGCACCAGAGCCAATAGCACATTGACAAACCCCAGTCGCTGCAGGGGACGGTCCTACAAGCCAAACGGGTTTATAATCAAAAGGTATAGAGGTCTTGTCAACTACAATATCATTGCGATATTCCAACGCTGTTTCTTGAGCCGTATAGTCTGCGGAAATTAACGAATAATCCTCTGCAAAACAACGACCATTCTTGCCGCTACAGGCCACTTCGATGCCATTCTCGGCTCCGCTCGGGCAAGTGAGTTCGCAAAAAGTACCTGCGACACCAATTTCGTTTTCGACATCGCAGTCACAGGCAGTTCTGGAACAGACTCCTTCAATTGTGCCCGAAGCCAATTCTCCACACCACGTTCGCCACTGCGACCGATTGAATTCATCACCTAACATTTCTCGACAATTATTTGAACATGCCGAGTATAATTGTGGTATTTTGATTCGATCTTCCTCGTGATATGCATTTTGTAAAGCACAAAAATTTGTAATGACTAGTTGTTTCACATTTTCCGAACATTCTTGATCTTTTTGTGGGTCGCCAGTTATGTCTAAATTTAAAAATTCCTTCCTTTTGTCACAAATACTGGGGTCTACCACAGACGAAGATAGTTGTGTTTCTACATAATCTAAACAATCTTGGTCGCAAAAATCTTTGTAAACCCCCATTCTATCCAAACATTGTTTGAACCACCCTTGAGTCGCGTCGGGACAAGTCCCACCAACATCGGTTCGAAAAGTATCGGATGATGAACACAACGTATCAAAATTGTCTGTCGACGATGCGTCCAAAATTGGGTAAAAATCACTTAATGGTAATTTCTCAAATGATTTGTGATAGTAACAGTATGATGTCCAGTTTAGAGACTCGCCACACCCAATATTCGGGTCTTGGTATTTGAGAAACTGACCACATTTTCCCATGTCCTTTTCATTGTATAACGGTGTACAGTCACGGTCGTGACAAACATGGGTTTCATAGCCTGGCAACAGATGAAATGTTGCCGCCAAATCGTTACAAACCGTAGTTACGTCAGGCTTGTACGTGCTATTTTCAAAACTAAAGTCCGCAGGGTCGGGTTTGTCAACAATACTGTTTTGTTTGACATGCGCAAATGTGACGGGCGTGACGGAGTCTGTATCCATGACGAAAGATTGAATGTGATGCCCGTGTAATGCTTTCAACGTATGCGTACCCCGAATACACGAATGGTCTTCATGGCAACGCTTTGAATACAGGTAGCAATGATTGTCGTTTTTTGTATGGGAATATTGTAAACAACTGTCGTGGCCGTCGCATGTATTGTGGCATTCACCCTCGGTCAATGAGGGGATATTGTGGAAAGAATGAGCAATGCGACCTAAATGAGAGATTGTACGGGACAAACTGATATGTTCCACGTTTGTAGTGATTGTTTGGCCACCTGCAAAAGCAGTCGCTTGCCACACTTGGAGATGTTCCGTACTGCCGAAATTTGTTGTTTGTGTTTCGCTTACATATCTCGCTTCAATATACCATTGAATCCAACCACCAACGGATTCGATCTCTTCCATCTCGCCTTCCATGCTTAACTCGGTGTCACTGACTGTCATCTCGACAACGGTCTTCTCTTCTTCTGAGAGTAATCTAATCGTGGCACTGCCGATTCCAGTGACCCAAATCCACCCAGAGACCCGAATGTTGTCTTGAACAGGATCAAAGAAATGTTGCATTCCCATTGTATCGTCAGCACCAGAATTTGCATCAATATATGCTGGGGTTTTTTGAAATGTCACCATCGCTTCTTGATCGAAAAGCCCTGTTTGTGGGTGTTCACCAAACGAGAGATAACTTTTTAACTCTGGTGGGTTCACGGACCACTGTTCTAATTCCACGAGTTCATTGTCCAAAAGAGTCTCGACATTGTTCACAGTGACCTCGGTAATCAAAACCGTACCAAACATTTCGAAAAGGCAATTTTCTGTAATAGTGACATCTACAGTATTGTTGACTGGGTATACCTTAGTGCTCGATGGGCAGTTTACTATGAGTAACGCATTTTCGGAACTGTTAAACACTGTAAAAGAAACACCGCACGGGAAGACAGTGCATTCGAGCGTGGCTCTTTCAAACAATACTGCAGAGCCATTGACCCAATGGGCTTCCGACACCTGGTAGTTTTCTGTACTAATTTGAAGTATAGACGCACCCCACTCAGACGAAAGAGCACTGGCTTGTTTGATGTCCATATCTGTACTGACAGTATCTGCACAATACTCCAGCCAGTTAATTTCGCGGTACTTTGCATGCATTTCAAGGATGGGTTCACGGATTGTTTTATAATCACTGACTTCGTTTGCACTATACGAACAAGTGTAAACGAAGTCAGGCGTGTCCACCGAGCTACATGTGGTAGCACCGCCGCAGTAAACACCGCCCTGAGCGTTTGAATCACAGACTGGACGAGCGTTGAAATTTTTACACTCGACATAATTACAGTTGAGTGTTGAACATGGCGTACATTCGTCCAATGCTCCGCACGGATTATCAATATCACAAAAATTTGGCACATCTGGTACAGCGGGAATTGCTGGGGAAGTCGAAGCCCGAATACACGTTTCTTGGAAATGTTGTTCAATCTCATATTGATCCCATTGTTTAGTCCCCCACCGTCGGTCAACAGGATGTTCCTTCAAGGTACATCCGTTATTTGCGTAAGGTGATGGCAGGATAGATTCCTTGGAGATATACGGTGTAAAAACATTTTCTTCGTCGTCCAGTAAACACTCCAAAGTCCATGGAACCATTTCTTCTGGGTTTGACCCTGATTCGAGAACACTGCAATCAATGCCAGTCGCTCTATACACGGCCGTCTGTATGGAATTGGCCTCTGTTTCTGTCGCCCACAACGCAATATAATCTCCACACTTTAATCGCCATGGCTGATACCAACCAGCTGTTTCCGATTGATACCACGAAGAATCGGACAGAACACTCTCTAAATGATCAACACAAAAATTTGAATTTTCCGTACTGAACGTTCTCCAAGGACAATCATTTGGTTCTGAAACACGGCCAGTTAAAAACCCACTGAGATATTCCTTCACCAAGACTGAGCGACCCATCACTGTCAGTGACCCTGTTATTTTAATATCGCCAGGTACACTATTTTCGACTATCCAAGGATTATCAATATTAGAGTACATCCAACAGCTAAAAAACAAATCAACAGAGGCATCCATGCCATCCAAGTTGCTGGTAACAATTTGGTCACGTAGATTGTTCATTCCTTTTGAACATTCTTCCTCAATATTTGGTATATTTTTACATGACTCATCGCTATCGAAACACAACGATTCCAACGAAGTCTCTTGTATAGCATCAGGACAAGTTTTGGCTCTGCAATACGTCTTTGTACTACAGACACCATTCGAGTCTAATTGGCAAGGGCCAGTGCAATCGGAATCGGACGCTTCCAAACAAAATTCGTCGGTAATCTGCATGTAAACCAACGTTTGATCATAAATACATTGTGGCGTTTGCAAACATTTTGAAGACAATACTTGACTATAACATAAACTGACACTGGTGTCAAATTCACCTTGGTCGGGATAAGACGTAAGTGAGCATGATGTAGTAGCTTGCGGGGTCAAGGCTTCCATTGCGCGATCACACCAAGTTTCGCCATTAATATCTTCTTCAATGAAATATATTTCTGCCGCGTCACGATAATCGACGTTGAACCCACAATTAGCTGTATTTAATTCATTTGGATACCATCCATTTAAAACTTGCACGCAAAAATCACCCCAATCAACACTGTAAACCATATCAATGCAACTGCCACCGTCAACTGAAGTACACTGTGTATAACCAGGACTACCCGAGGACGCAGCAAAGAACTGAGGCACTAAAGAATCCCAAGGCGTCGCGAGAACCGCGCAAAATGCATCTTCTGTACCGTTTCTATTTTGCCCTGGCACGGAAAGACATTGAGAATCGTCAGTACAACTAATAACAACTCCATCCGTATTCAATGCGATTTCAACGTCGCAATTCCCGCGATCGGCACAAACGGCGCTGTTATAGGTCGGACAATGGAAATTGCAGTGTTTGCCGTGATATTTGGCGGGTTCGGGTGGTGGTACTACAAAACCTTGTGCAATCAAACGGGTGCGGGTCTCGGCAGTGTAAGTATCGTAAGGAAGACATTCACATCGGAAATTATTGGTAAATGGGTTAAACCACATTTCTAAAGAATCACGAATACAACGACCATTTCCATTGCAAGCAGCACGGCCACCAACACCACAGTCAATTTGGCAGAAATCACCAGTTGTGCCGTCACTACAAGAGCAAGTTCCTTCCGCGCCGCACCGACCAGCGTCTGAACAGACATGACAGCGCCCGTTTGTTTCATGGCCTTCGCTATTTGGTGTACAGACTTTGTAGGCTTCGGTTTCACCTCGTAATGTTAAATCGATACCATCGAAGACTATGGTTGTTGCACTGGCGGCAGAACCAATAAATCCATCTGCCGCACAATAAGAGGTGCAACGAGTAGAGATATCGTCCAAATCTTTAGGATACCAATTTGGAAGACATGCCGAACAGCCGACAGTTGGGTCTAAAGTGTCAAAAGTTTGATTCACACCGTTCCAATCACAAGTACAGATATTATTGGAACCATCATAATCGTAATTACAGTCACCTTTGAAAGAACATTCGTTATCTCGTGAGCAGACCGTAGAGCAGAATTCAGCAGTTGTATTTGCAACTCCTACTTTGGGGAAATAGTTGGCCTCGCATTGGGAGCATTGGCCAATTCCTGCCAGGTTAACTCCGTCGTAATTTGCCAAACATTCGCATTCGACCGTTTCGATGACGTCCACAGTATTTAAAAAACATGCTCCGTGCCCATTACAGCCAATGGAAACGCCAAGCTCGTCGTTTTGCCCATGCGGGTCACAGTAAAGGTTACAACGCGTTCCAAACCAATCGTCTTTGCATCGGGCGCAATTTGTACCGCCATAATGACGGTCTTCGCCGTCAATGATACCGTCCATACAATTGCAAATCAATGGAGACCGAGGATCAGTCGCGAACAGTGTATTTTCGGCAAGACCGTCGTAATCTAAATTACAAGTACCATGACCACTACACGTGAATTCGTCGACGCAACTACACTCGAAATTACCCCACGGATTAGTGCAAGTGCATTTAGCTGTTGTGTCGGTGTCTTTTGTACAGAGACCATGACCAGAGCATGGTTCGGAGATGACGTCCCTACCTGGACATTTGATCATGCAATCTTCACCTACGTAATGAGCATCGCAAATGCATTGTAATCCAGACGAAGCGAGGATTTCACAGGTACCGTG
>Ga0209709_10004951_pt1 | contig 10615 bp, 7 predicted proteins | sample ArcticOcean_MG_C_2_FD_187435 | JGI IMG/M metagenome (GOLD analysis project Ga0209709, IMG submission 187435) | Marine microbial communities from western Arctic Ocean - ArcticOcean_MG_CB4_136 (SPAdes) (version 2) | ecosystem: Environmental > Aquatic > Marine > Oceanic | place: Arctic Ocean...
GGGAATCGTTACAAGCAGAGATTTTAGGTATGCAGATAATCTATCTGATCCAGTCTCCACCATCATGACTACGAAAGAAAAACTAATTACAGTTATTGAAGGCACTGATCAAGATGAAGTAAAAAAACTGATGTACAACAATAGAATTGAAAAGATTCTTGTTATTGATTCTGCTGGCTCACTTACAGGTCTAGTGACAATGAAGGATATTGAAAAATCTGCAGAGCATCCATTTGCTACAAAGGATTTAAGAGGTCAATTGCGGGTAGGTGCAGCTTTAGGCACCGGAGATGACACGCTTGATAGAGCCAAAGCATTGGCAATGGCTGGAGTAGATTTATTTGTAGTAGACAGCGCTCACGGCCATTCAAAGAATGTTATCGAAACCATTAAAATGATCAAAAAAGAATTCAAAGATATTGATGTAATGGGTGGAAATGTAGCAACCCCAGAGGGAGCTTTAGCGTTGAGAGATGCGGGAGCTGATGCCATTAAAATTGGAATGGGCCCAGGTTCTATTTGCACAACAAGAATAATTTCTGGAATGGGAGTTCCACAAATTACAGCGATTCTGTCAATTAAAGAAAGATTTCCATCCAATGAAATACCACTGATTGCAGACGGCGGTATAAGATTTTCTGGCGATGTATCAAAGGCTCTTGCAGCAGGAGCTGATGCGGTAATGCTTGGGGGAATATTTGCTGGTACAGAAGAGGCTCCGGGAGAGGTTGAGCTTTATCAGGGCAGGAGTTTCAAAACATATCGCGGAATGGGTTCTTTGGGTGCAATGTCAGAGCGTAATGATGTCAATAGATATTCTCAGGATGGAGTTGAGCAAGAAAAAATGGTTCCAGAAGGTGTTGAAGGCCGAGTCCCGTTTAAAGGTTGGGTTGCAAATGTGATTGATCAACTCACTGGCGGCATTAGGCAGAGTATGGGATATGTTGGTTGTAAGAGCATAAATGCTATGCACAAGGATACTCAGTTTGTTGAAATTACAAATGCAGGGATGATGGAAAGTCATGTTCACGACGTCATGATTACTAAAGAAGCACCTAATTACCAAAGAAGCTAATAACAGTAAATGTCTATTAAAGATTCCACATCGGTTAATAAAAGTAACTTTGATACTATTTTAGTTTTAGATTTTGGGTCTCAGTATACTCAGCTGATAGCTCGCAGGGTGCGAGAGATGAATGTGTACTCCGAAATTTTACCTTGGGATATTTCTTCTGATCGAATCCAAGCACTGAATCCTAAAGGCGTGATTTTATCTGGAGGCCCTGAATCTGTTACCGACAGCAATACTCCTCGCGCACCAGAAATTATTTTTGAACTTGGAATTCCTATTTTAGGAATATGTTATGGGATGCAGACTTTAGCCGAGCAGTTTGGTGGTCAGGTTGCATCGTCAAAAATTAAAGAATTTGGCCATGCTCAAATTACAATTGAAAATACCTCCAATCTTTTTGAAGGTCTAGATATTGGCTCAAATATTGATGTTTGGATGAGTCATGGTGATCATGTTTCATCACTACCAGATACTTTTAATTTAATAGCTTCTACTGAAGCTGCCCCAATTACAGCCATGCAGCATGCTAAAAAACCAATCTATGCTCTGCAGTTTCATCCTGAGGTAACTCATACTAAAGAGGGGAGTATTGTCTTGGAGAACTTCGTTATAAATATCTGTAATGCTACTCCAAGCTGGAAGGTAGATGGATTAATAGCACAAAAAATCGATAAGATTAAAAAACAAGTTGGCGACCACAAGGTTTTACTTGGGTTATCGGGTGGTGTAGATTCATCAGTTACAGCTATGTTATTAGATCAAGCTATCGGCCAGAATCTAATTTGTATGTTTGTTGATAATGGCCTACTTAGGAAAAATGAGGCAGAAGATGTGGAATCACTATTTAGAGAAAAACTTGATCTGAACTTAATTGTGGTAGATGCAAAAAAGATTTTTCATAGACATCTTAAAGGAGTATCTGATCCAGAGCAGAAAAGAAAAATCATAGGACGGACTTTCATTGATATTTTTGATAATGAGTCTTCAAAATTAAAAGACAAGATTAATTTTTTAGCACAGGGCACCATTTATCCAGATGTTATTGAGTCATCGGGGTCAGAATCAAATGAAGCCCGAGTTATTAAATCACATCACAACGTTGGCGGGCTTCCAGATGACATGGAAATGGAACTTGTGGAGCCTTTACGTGATTTATTCAAAGACGAAGTCCGAAAGATGGGCTTAGAGCTTGGTCTGCCTCCAGAAATGATCAATCGCCACCCTTTTCCAGGACCAGGTCTTGGAGTTAGGGTCTTGGGAGAAATTACTACTGAAAAAGTTAACACTCTTCAAGAAGCTGATGCAATTTTTATTGAAGAGCTAACCAAAGCTGGCTTATATCATGAGGTGAGCCAGGCCTTTTGTGTCTATTTACCAGTTAAATCAGTTGGGGTGGTGGGTGATGCAAGAAGATATGCTGATGTCATTGCTATCCGAGCCGCAGTCACGGTCGATTTTATGACAGCAACCTGGGCAAAGCTCCCTTATGAATTTCTAGAGCTTGTATCTAATAGAATAGTGAATGAGATCGAGGAAATTAGTAGAGTAGTCTATGATATTTCTAGCAAGCCACCCGCTACTATTGAGTGGGAATAGAGGGGTTGCTCGCAAACCCTTATTCTACAAGGGCTAGCACTCAAAAGGTAGTTACAAACCCCTCTGAAGACTCTATTCCTTTGTAACAGTTACACACTCTGCTTTGACTATTGCGTTTCAGAGGTTGTGTTGAAGAAAAGCTTTATGCCAATGATATAATTATATTTGAATAATTAATAAAGGCAGGAAAATATTTAAATGATATGTGAGTAAATGTTAATAAATTTAACGAATGGATCTTTCTCTATTCAATCCCGCAATTCTTTTAACAAACCTTAAAGATTTTTTTATCCACACAGGAAATAGATCGTAACTCAAACCTCTTTTTATTCTAATCTCCCATCTAGCAACAAATCCATTTTTATTGGAATATTTAGAAAATATTTTTTGATAACGATTTCTTAATAACTCTATGTCATGAATATCAGTGTCAACTCCGAATAAACTTAACCAATTTTCAATCCTTTTTTCATGAGTAGGACCAACCATTACATCATCAGAAAAACAAAAGTTTTTCACAGCTTCTTTACCTAATTTTTTTCTAATTTCTAGCTCCCTATGCTGATACGCTAGATTTTCTCGAATATCAAAAGTCACAAGAAAACTATATATATTCCCCATAAAATCACCATCAATTAGACTATCAAGAATATCAACTTCACTTCCTTCACAGTTTGTTTTAACAACAATATAGTCGCCAGGGTTTATATTCTCTTCAAACCATTTATTTGCATCACGCAGCTTTACTTTTTCTACCTCCTGATCACTCGCAAAGGAATCCTCATGATCTTGACCCCGATCATTAGCCCCCCCTTTAAAAATAGTTCCACCCACAGACCCAGCAAGAAAAAGTTCAGCATCTTGATCTTTATTACTTAAACCAAAATTACATATCTCAATTCTTTGATCTTTTTGAGCAATTTTCTTTAACTCATCAATGCAATATGCTGAGGGTTCAAAGCAATAGATTTTATCAAAAGCATACTTTTCTTTTGTTACTTCGTGGAGGGTTTGACCTATGTGAGAACCTATATCTAAAAATATCTTCATTATTCTTATTGTATCTCTTCTTTATAAAATAGTTGCACAAATATAATTAAACTTATCGAGCCATATAGATCCAGGCTAGCTCCATGGCTCGATAAGTATGAGTATTCAGAAGGCATTGGGGCATATCCTTGCGAAGAGCTTTAGGGCCAAAGCAACAAGCTGATAACATATTATAACTAAGTATCGTGAAGTGAGAAGATATTGTAAGATAAGTGCCAACCACGTATATACAAACACTGCTGGCAAAGTTTATTTTACGCTTGAAATTATTTATTTATAATAAAGAATATGTAGCTATTATAATTATAATAAGGTCACCCATTCACAATGAGTAATAAAAACATGGATCATACTTCTTCAAACTTACCATCAAATAAAAAATTTGGTTTATTTTTTGCAGTAATCTTTATTTTCAGCGCGATATATTTTTTTTGTAGAAGTGAGCAAATAATAAGTTTAGCTTTCTTCTCACTTAGTTTTATTTTTATTCTTTTAAGTTACTTCAAAGATAATTGGCTGCTTCCCTTAAATAAACTTTGGATGCATTTGGGAATACTCCTGGGAAAAATTGTAAGCCCAATAGTCCTAGCTATTCTATTTTTTATAATGTTTACACCTATCGCCATAGGAATGCGCATTTTTAGACGAGACGAATTACGGCTTAAATCGCTGAACACTAAATCATACTGGAAGATACGTGATCAAGTTAACCTTGGCGTGACCTCCTTCAAGCAACAGTTTTAAAAAATACACTATATATGGATTTACTAAAAGAGCTTTTCATTTTCTTAAGATTACGAAGAAAGCTATGGTTAGCTCCAATAATTTTGGTAATGCTGGTCTTGGGAGCTCTTTTGATTGCAGCTCAGAGCTCGGTTATTGCGCCATTTATTTACACCATTTTCTAGGCCGTTGTAATGAATTTTTTAAAAGAACTGTATGATTTTTTAAAAGCTAGAAGAAAGCTGTGGATGTCTCCGATGATTATAATCCTGCTGGCGCTTGGGGGACTATTAATTATTGCCCAGGGCTCAATTATTGCCCCATTTCTTTACACACTCTTTTAATTTTTTACTATGTATATACTTGGAATCTCAGCTTATTATCATGATAGTGCAGCATGCTTAATCTACGATGGAAAAATCATAGCAGCAGCACAGGAAGAACGTTTTTCTAGGATAAAACAGGATGATAGCTTCCCATCTTGTGCGATCCAATACTGCATTAAAGAAGCGGGTATAGATCCTTCAGAAATTGAGAATGTTGTTTTTTATGAAAAACCCTTTCTGAAATTTGAAAGATTATTAGAGACCTATTTAGCCTTCGCCCCTAGGGGATTTCGAAGCTTTGCTGCTTCTATGCCAATATGGATAAAAGAAAAGCTATTTCAAAAATATAATCTCATCAAATCATTAGAAGAAGTATTTGAAGATAATGTTAATTGGTCTGATAAATTATTATTTTCTGAGCATCATCTTTCTCATGCTGCTAGCGCTTTCTATCCCTCACCATTTAAGAGCGCCGCAGTCCTGACCCTTGATGGTGTTGGAGAATGGACAACGACTTCATTGGCAGTGGGTAATGGTAAAACACTAAAAGTATTAAAGGAGATTCATTTTCCGCACTCACTAGGATTACTCTATTCAGCTTTTACTTACTACACAGGCTTTAAAGTTAATTCTGGTGAATACAAAGTTATGGGCTTGGCTCCTTATGGCGAGCCAAAATATGTAGGTTTAATTAAAGACAAAATAATTGACTTAAAAGAAGACGGAAGCTTTCATCTTGATATGAGTTACTTTGATTTTTGCATAGGTCTAACTATGACCAATGATAAGTTTCATAAGTTATTTGGCGGCCCTCCTAGAAAATCAGAAACTGAATTATCACAGCGGGAAATGGATTTAGCAGCATCAATTCAGAAAGTTACCGAAGAGATTGTCATAAAGCTTGCCAGAGGCATTGCCAAAGAAACTGGTGAGAAAAACTTATGTTTAGCCGGGGGTGTGGCCCTTAATTGCGTAGTAAATGGCATTCTTTTAAGGGAAAATATCTTTGAGAATATTTGGGTCCAGCCAGCGGCTGGAGATGCTGGAGGGGCGCTTGGCGCTGCTCTTGCTGCATGGCATATCTCTTATAATAAAGATCGCTATCACTCTGAGGAGCGCGATGAGATGAAGGGATCCTATCTGGGTCCATCCTTTAGCAATCAAGAAATTGAACATTTCTTACGAGATTGCGGATCTGTATTTCACAAACTGACAGAAGAAGATTTGATAGAACAGGTTGCCATAGCCCTATCAGAAGAGAAGGCAGTTGGCTGGATGCAAGGACGCATGGAATTTGGTCCTCGTGCGTTAGGGAACCGCAGCATTATTGCAGATCCTCGCTCTAAATTTATGCAAAAACAGCTCAACCTTAAAGTTAAATATAGAGAGAGCTTTAGGCCCTTTGCTCCCAGCATTTTAAACGAACATGTCTCTGAATGGTTTGAGCATAAGGATACCAGTCCCTATATGCTTTTAGTTGCTGATGTTAAAGAGGAAAAACGCCTTGCCATGAATGATGAGCAAAAAAGTTTATTTGGTATAGATAAACTAAATGTTCCGCGCTCAGCTGTTCCAGCCATAACCCATGTTGATTATTCCGCAAGAATTCAAACTGTTCATGCGGATACGAACCCAAGGTATCATGCTGTTATAACCCATTTCAATGAACTTACTGGCTGCCCATTGGTTGTAAATACTTCTTTCAATGTAAGAGGTGAGCCGATTGTTTGCTCTCCCGAAGATGCTTTTAAGTGTTTTATGGGAACTGAGTTAGATGTATTGGCAGTTGGCGATTACTTGCTATTTAAAGATGAGCAAGATTCGGCTTTAAAATATAATTATGAGGAAAAGTATGAGCTGGATTAAAAATTTACTCATCATGTTATTGATCTCCGTAGTAACATTAAAAGTCGTAGATATTGGTTTTGGTTTATTTTTATCTAGCCAAGTTCAAAATGCTAGCCTTACCAAGGGTACTGATCGCTCCATTGTTTTAAGGGAGATAAACCCCAATCAGTTTGCATCTATTCGTCCTAATAATAATTATATGAAGGATGTAGAGAACTTGGAGCAAAGGTATTATGAAATCAATATTGATGAGAATGGTTTTATTGATAATGGCAATACCAAAGTATCAGATCCAGAAATTAAAGTTTTATTTTTAGGCGGCAGCACAACGGAAATGCTTTTTGTTCCAGAAAAAAATAGATTCACAAGTGTAATAGAGCGAAATCTTCGAAGCGAATTAGCAAAAACTGTAAATGTTTTTAATGGAGGCGTCTCAGGAAATCATTCGATGCATTCAGTATTTGTCCTTCTTGCTAAGGGCATTCCACTTAAACCTAACTTCGTTGTACTGATGCACAATATCAACGATTTTGCGTTACTTTCAAAGACCGAGACTTATTGGGATGCTCCCAAAAGTCGCTCATTGGTAGTCAAGAACGTCGATGGGAACTTTACGACTATTGAAGACTCCTCAAGAAATACTTTTTTTAATATCGTTAAAACAGCAAAAGACTCGCTTGCTCCAAATTTATATACTTATCTCAGACCTCGTCTTTTTGCAGACATTCAATTTCACCGCGATGAATTTGAAGGTTTTACCAAAAACTTTGACGATCTAGATTTACAGCTTATCGAGGAACAGTTTAGATCATCCATTACTTCATTCGTGAGATTATCAAGAGCATGGAATATAGAGCCAATATTGATGACCCAAGGGAATAGAATTGATCCTAGCCTAGAGTATTTTCAGAAATGGTACCTTAGGTATCAAAGAGGGGAGATGAGCCCAAAAGAATTTTCAGACCTTTACAAAAGAAATAATGAAATACTTAGAGAGATTGCACTCCAGGAAAACGTAGATTTAATTGACTTAGATTTGTTGATTCCTAAAAGTAATGAGTTTCTTTACGACACCATTCATTTAAATGAAGCGGGAAGTATTTTGATGGCAGATATTGTAAGTAATCGACTTTTAGAATTAATGCAAAACTAGCATCTAATTAATTCTTTGGTATTTTCTTACCTATCATAATAAATAAGCCGCCTTCGCCGCCCAAATTGCTAAAGATCATATTAATCTGAACCACAATTCTTGATAATGCGCTTCCTCGCCCACGAGCATTTTTTTTAAAATATAAGTTTTGGTCACCTCCATTAATAGATGGTATTGAATTGATAAATTCAATATTATTGCTATCAAACCAACCCAAAACTTCATCAAATGTATGCATTTTCTCTACTGGATGCTCATATTGATCTCTAATCCATGCATTAATTTTTCTTTGAGAGGTATTTTGATCTAAAGATCTTAAGTATGGATCCATTAGCATTATCAACTTCACACCAAAAATTTTATAAAGTCTCTGTCTAACATAAGTTCTAAATCTGCCATATTTATTGTAGAGCCCAATAAAAATATAACCATTACTCTTTAAAGATCTTTGTATAATCTCAAATCCCGCATAGGGATCTTTAGTGTGATGCAAAACACCAGAACACCAAACAAAGTCAAATACCTCGTCTTGAAGTACGTCATCAAAAATATCCGCATTAATAAAATTAACATTATTGATGTTATTTTTAATAGCAAAGTCACACCCTAATTTTAATGCAGCTTCCGTTGGATCAAATGCAAAAATTTTGTTGTTTGTTCCGGCAGCAAGATAATTTGATAATTGAGAGGTCCCTGAGCCTATCTCAATAAAAGATTTATTTAGGCCGATAAATCCTTTTAATGCTTCTGAAAGCTTATTACGATTGCCTTTGAAAAGAAGAGTTCCCTTATTTTCGTTTACCTCATAGTTAGGAAATGGCTCAGCTTTATAAAATTCAGTAACCTTTTGTGTAGTTTTATCATTAATATCAAAGATCAAAAGACCATCCTTCACTTTGGGTAGAACTTTAAACATTACTTTTGTTGATGTTCGATCATACTTAGTTCAGATTTTCTCTATACATTTTACTACTGCCGGGTACCAATTGTACTTAAAAACCATTAGCATAATCAAGATCAGGTTTTTTATTGTAAGACCCTGCTAGGTCTTTACAACACTCAATTAATATACTTTAACCGCTTCTTTATTTTTATTCAGGGCGTGTATATATAAAAATATTGTAGGCTCAAGCTCTTCATTTTGTTAGAATAGGTAGTAAATGAATATTAGCGTAATAATACCAACACTTAATAATCCAATGGATGTAATCGATGTGATTAGATCGTTAAACCAGCAATCATTACCCCCATCTGAAATAGTTATAGCAGACTCTAGTTCTGATGATGAAATCAGTGATCTTCTTCAGACCATCGATTCAAAAATTCCTATTACATACAAGAGACTAGGCAGGGCTTACAGGCATGATAGATTATTTTTATTCCTACAAAATATTCCAGGTGTAAAAAAATTGTTTTCTAATTTACCACAGGGCAGGGCTTATCCGTATGAAGCCACTAATCGAGGGGCGTCAGTTGCAAGGCATGAATGGCTTGCATTTTTGGACGCAACAACCATTCCCAATGAGTCCTGGATAAAAGATTATTGCCAAATTATCGATGCTGAAAAAAAAGAAGTAGTATTTGGTAATACTCAATATTTGGCTAGTACTTTTTTTCAAAAGATTTTGCGAGCATCTACCTATGGAGCAGATGGTATTGAAACTGCACCTGGTTCTTTTATGAGAAAAGAAGATTTTCTGAATGGATTTCAAATAACCGAAGGAGTGAGATCAGGAGGTGATGTTGATTGGAAGAATAGAGTTAGAGATAATTTTAAAACCATAACACCAAAAGTTCCTTATTTAACTTACCCAAATTTACATAAGAATATTTTTAGCTGCGCAAAGAAGTTTTTCATATATCAAATGCATACGGCCATTCAAAATATTTCTCACTCAGTGAAAGATCTTTATTTTGTTCTAACGTTAATTTTTAGTCTTTTATTAATACCGAAATGGAATGCAATTGTTGGGTGGGAGGCTAGTCCATATTTTATGCCTCACATCACAAAAATATATTTTATTTCTATTACATTAATATTATTATTATCTATTATCTCGAATCGATTGCTATTAAAAAAATCTTCTAAATCACTTTTTAAAAATGCTTATAAAGTCTCTTTTTTTATAGTTATATCTTTTGCTGTTTACAATTGGAATAATTATCTAGCTGGGTGGGTTGAGGATTCTGTCTGGTATATTCCGCATATTACAAAACTATTTATTATTTCCATATCCCTTGCTTCATTTATATACAGGGGTTTTTATTTCCCAATTAAACACAATATCTCTCTTTCTTTTCTCTTTCCAGTCAACTGGATTTACATTGGATTTCTTGGACTTTTTCTAGATATTATTAAAGCCCCAGGCTATTTACTTGGAGCCATCATATCTCCATTTATAAAGGTCATAAGAAGCCCTGGTTGAAGATTCTTTAAATTCCCCGATTTTATAAGTTTGCCCCTTAACAATATTTGCAATTCCGCTCCTCTTTACTTTCTTTTACTCAATTATCAAGAGCTTGGGATATAGAACCAATTTTGATGACGCAGGCTAATTGATTTAGATGTTTTGCTTCGTCCATCTAGTAAATATTTATTTGATACTGTTCATCTCAATGATGAGGGGAATATACGAGCAGGAGAAATAATTACCAAGCATTTACTCACGATTCTCTCCAAAGATTCCAAAATGGATCTAAATTAAGAATACTTATAACTTCTCTTTAGAAATGATGTTTAGATATTGCTTTTCAATTACTCCAAGTGAAAATTTCTTTTTTGCAAATTCTGCAGATTTTTTACCCATTGTGGAAATAAGACCCGCATCCAGAATAAAGCTTTCCATA
>Ga0209709_10004952_pt1 | contig 10615 bp, 10 predicted proteins | sample ArcticOcean_MG_C_2_FD_187435 | JGI IMG/M metagenome (GOLD analysis project Ga0209709, IMG submission 187435) | Marine microbial communities from western Arctic Ocean - ArcticOcean_MG_CB4_136 (SPAdes) (version 2) | ecosystem: Environmental > Aquatic > Marine > Oceanic | place: Arctic Ocean...
CAAACATCTCGGATGTTCCAGCTTGATAAAACTTAGTTTTCTTTTCAAGATTTAGAGTTTTTATAGAGTCTAAAATTCTAAGCGTTCCTAATGCGTCAACATTGGCTGTATATTCTGGAACTTGAAAGGATACCTGCACGTGAGACTGTGCTCCTAAATTATAAATTTCATCAGGGTTTGTTTTTTTTATTATCTTAAGTACTGCTAATGAATCAGATAAATCACCATAGTGTAATTTAAAATTAGATTTATTATGGTGGTCTATATATAGGTCGTCAATTCTACCTGTATTAAAACTTGAACTTCTTCTTATAACTCCATGCACGTAATAATTTTTCTTTAAAAGTAATCTTAATAGATAGGCTCCATCTTGACCTGTTATTCCAAATATAAGCGCTATTTTTTTCATCTTAAAAATCAATAATGACTATTTATATAAATTCAAGAAATTTAATATTAAAATCACAATATATTTGTATATTTATTAAAAAAATATTCATTATTTGATATAAAAAAAATATTCACACTATTTTTTTTAAAAGTATTTTCCAAAATTTTGCCATTCTTAAGACCTTTTATCTGAGTGTTTGAGATATGCTTCAGTTTGTTCTTTGAAAAATCATAAAAATAGCATTGATATTTTTTTTTATCTTATTCAAATAATTTTTAATCAAATTTTTATCTGGTTCAAAAATAAAAATTTTATTTTTTTTAAAACCTAATTTTCTAAATCCTATTGTTGACAAACCAATATTTCCTCCTATGTCCGCAAATATTCTTTTTTCGTTTTCCTTAAATAAAATTTTTAAAGCATAATAATCTTTTTCATGGGGAAATAAAAATTTGAAGTAATTTAAATTATTATAAATTAATATTTGTAATAGAGGTAATTTTTCAATTCTTTTTATAACTTGATGTTTTAGTAGTGTTAACATTAACCTAGAAACCTATATCTAACTAATGAGTAAATGGCTATCAATCCATCTATAGATGTAATTTTTTTTCCATCTTTATACGCTCTTCCATTATATGAAATTGAAATTTCATAAATCTTATATTTTAATTTAGATAATTTTGTTGTTATCTCAGGACAAAAAGCAAAACCCTTTTCTTCTAACTTTATATTTTTAAAAATATCTTTTTTAAAAACTTTATAACATGTGTGTGCATCGGTGAGATTTTGATTATTAATAAAATTAGAAAATTTAGTTAAAAATATATTGCCCCAAATTCTTATAAAATGGGTAAAATTTTTTGTATTTTGAAATTTATCTTTGTTTAAAACTCTAGATCCATAAACCACGTCAAATTTATTTTCTTTTATATATTTATATATCTTAATCAAATCTTTTGGATTGTATTCAAGATCAGCATCTTGAATTGCAACATAATCGCCTTTAACATATTTTTGAGCTGACTTAATGGCAGCACCTTTTCCAATGTTTTTCTTGTGAAAAATAATTTTGTTAATAAACTTTGACTTTATAAACTTATTTTTAAGTATATCAGTTGTTCCATCATAAGATCCATCGTCAACTATAATTATTTGTTTTTTTATTTCTTTTAAGTCAATAAGTTTTTTTAATAGAAATTTAATATATTTTTTTTCGTTATAAACTGGAACAATGATGGACAACATTTTTTTTAACTATTTTCTCTTAATACACATATATTTAATTTATTGAATTTAATTATAATTAATATAAAAAAATCATTTAAACATATATGATACATCTTTTCATACCATCATTATTTAAAGTAATTTTTTACTATCAAAGTAATTTTATTTTTAATTTTAGAAAATTTACAAATCATATCTTAAAGATTATTTCAAATATTTGTAACAATCAAAGGTTTACTGATGCGCATACTTGTTACAAAGTATTTGATAGAGAATTATTTTCTAAATTAGATCTACGAGAGATCGGTTTTACTTTTTATCCAAAAATTACAACAAAAATTTCTTTTATGAATATAAAAATTCAAGAAGTTCCTATTTCATACAAAAATAGAAGCCTTAGAGCAGGTAAAAAAATTCGTTTTATAGATGCAATTAGGACTTTAGTTACAATATTAAAATATAAATTTTTTAATAATAATAACACTTAATTCTTTAAACAATAAAATGGAAAGTTTAAAAATATCAATAATTACTGTTGTTAAAAATGGTATGCCCTATTTAAAAGAAGCTATTAATTCCTTCAATATACAAACTTATAAGAATAAAGAACATATAATAGTTTATTCAGAATCTAGAGATGATACAGAGAATTATCTACTATCTTTAAAAGATAAAAAAATAATTAAAGATAAAGTTTCTACCAATAAATTTGGGCCATTAAATTTGGCACTTAAATATTGCACAGGTGATTATATCGGTATTTTACATTCAGATGATTTTTTTAACAATCAAAATACGATAAATCAGATAAGTAATTTTTTATTGAAGAATGAGTCAGATGTTCTTTATGGTAATATTAAATTCTGTTCAAAATTAGATACAAATAAAGTTACAAGAATTTGGAAAAGTAATAACTTTAATAGATCTAGTTTAAAATTTGGGTGGATGCCACCTCATACATCTATCTTTGCAAGAAAAAAAGTATTAGAGAATAATCTATATTCTGAAAAATACTTAATTTCTGGTGATTATGATTTTATTTTAAGAATTTTTTTAAATAAAAATTATAAAATAAGTTTTTTTGACCAATATTTGACAATTATGAGAACGGGTGGTGATAGTACAAACTTTAAGTCACTTTATAAAAAATTAAAAGAAGATTTGATAATATCAAAAAAATTTTTTAAACATTTTATTTTATGTATTACTTTAAAAATTTTAAGAAAGTTGCATCAATTTTTTTAAAATTATTATTTTAATTTCTTGTCTTCACAAATGTATAAGAAAACTTTTTATCAAATTGTAGATTTTTACCTTTTGTCACACTGCAAATATATGGAACTGACCAACATAGTTTAGCTTTAGCAGAATTTGTTTTTGAATTTGGATAATTTATTTCAAAACCATTTTGAAACTTTGTAGAATAATTTATATTTAGAACATGTGGCCAATAATTCTTGGAATTATTTTTGATTATTCTGTCTATATTTTTTGAAATATTAAAAACTACACTTAAAATAATCACAAAATATAGACCTTTTTTAAAATTTATTTTCAGAATCTGAGTAATTAAAATTGATGTCAAAAAAATTAATAAAAATAAATAAGGTATACCAAAACGAATTACTGGAGATTTTATAAACCATACAACTAATCCAAAAATCGTAAACAAGCTTATAAATATGAAAAATAATTTCATATTTATAAGTGATTTTAAAATATTATTTTCATCATTAGATGATGACTTGATATTGAATATAATTAAAATAATAAATGGTATTATTGCTGCTAAAAAATGTTCTATTAATTCAATTTTATGTCTTTCGAACCATATATTTACCCAATTAAAATTTCGAACATATTCGACTGAAGTTAAATCTCCCTCATAAGTATTAAAGGATTTATTAACAGCTCCTGTTAAGCCAGAAATCATATTAGAAATATCATTAGTATACCATTCTACAGTTTGGATACATGTGAATTCAAAATGTGGAATAAAACAACCTGTAAAAATAAATTGTTGGAAAATCCACAATAAAAAAAACAGAAAACAAAATATTAATGGTGATTTGATAAAGATTATTAAATCTTTTTTTTTATTAATTAATAAAAAAATAAATATGATTAATATTGGTGTTGCAAAAGCAGACAACTTAATAGTTATAGCAAATAAACTAAAACAAAGAATTAAAATAAAATATTTATTTATATTGGAAGTGTTTTTTTCTTCAAAAATTTTGATAAAATAATATAGAGACAATAATGTATATATATTCGCAGGAAAATCAAATCCATGCGCTGATATTCTAGAAAATTTAATTATCACATAACTTGATAGTAAAGTAATAAATAAAAAGGATAATTTGTTCTTATTATTAAAGCTAAATAACTCTTTTAAAAACATGTAAAATACAAAAAATAACAATATTGAATTACTTAATTGAGTTCCTTTTATTTCTAATATGGGCAGATAAAAAAGTGATGAAAAATTTAACCAGGTTGAATTCCAGCCAAACTGTGGTTGTAAATTTGATAATCCAAATATTATTTTTTCTGAGACTAAATTGATAATATAGGGTAGATGATAATAACCATAATCCTCATTTGGTTTATATTTCAAGGTCATTATGAAAATAAGAAGAAATGAAATTAAAATAAATTTATAATCTAATATAAAATTTTTAAAAATTTTTTTTTCGATTTTAAAGCTAAAAAACAAGATTAATAATATAAAAATAAATGAGTTATAAATTTCATTTAATGGGACAATTAAATGAAATACGAAAGATAAAAAAACTAAAAAAATTATTCCAAGTAATCCTATTTCATAAATTTCTAAACTATCATAATCTAATTTAAATATGTTTATTGATAGTATAGATCCTGTAATGAATATCAAAAATATAAAAAGGATGAGTGATAATAAAATTTCAATCATTAATTAACGTTATTACCTAAATTATAAATGAAAAATTAAATTTATCATTATGCTTTAATTATATTACAGATAACTTTTTTATAGTATAATATCTAAATATAAACTAAAATAAATATTATTTTAAACAAACCTTTATAAATCCAATAAAAAAATAGCCAAAAACTTCATTATAAGAATTAGTTAAAGTAATGCCTAATGAAGAGTTAAAATATTATAATAAAAATAATTAATGTTTTAAATAATTAATTAATTTATTAATTTTATAATAGATCCATCTTTAATCTCATATTTATTGTCACAAAAAGATAAATTAGACTTATTATGTGAAACAATTACAATTGTTTTACTACCTTTTTCATCGATAATGTTCTGATAAATTTCTTTTTCTGTACTCTCGTCTATTGCGTTTGTAGCTTCATCTAAAACAAGAATTTCTCTAGCGTCATAAAATGCTCTAGCTATTACTATTCTTTGTTTTTGGCCCGACGAAATTTTTCTTCCATGTGTACCTACCATATAATCTAATTGACCAGGAAGATCTTTTATAAATTTATCAGCACATGCAAGTTGTATTGCTTTTTCTAACTTTTTATTGTCAATATTCTGATCTGAGCTTAAAGTTATATTATTTTTTATTGTGTCCTCAATTAAAAAAGTGTCTTGAGATAAAAATGTAATTATATTTTGAAATTTTCTTTTATCCATATCGTTCAATACTTCATTATCATCTATATAAATTTTTCCTTTATCAGGTTTAAATAAAAAAGTTATAAGATTTAAAAGAGTGCTTTTGCCTGACCCACTTTGACCGTATATTCCAGTAACCTTACCGCACTCAAGAACAAAATTTTCATCTGTAAAAAAATTTTTTTTATTATTGTAAGCAAAATCAATATTTTGTAGCTTTAGGGATTTCTTAAAATCATAATTTTCATAATTTATTGTTTTTAAAATTCTTTTATCCTCTAGCGATAAAGTTTCATTAATAATCTTAACAGAATTTTCAGAATATCTTATTCTTTGTTTTTGAACTAAAATTCTACTAAATGATGGAAGAGCTCTATATGCAATTACAAAATAAAATGTAATTTTTGATATAATTTCATTATTAGATATTCCTGAGTCATATAAATAAATAAGTGTTATTAAAAGAACAGTTAAGCCCATTAATTCCAGCAAAGCTCTTGGAATAATACTTATTGTTTGTGTTTTGGCATCTAATAAACTTTGATTTTTGTTTAAAAGATAAAAGTTATTTATCAGTTGATCGATATTTTTCAAAAAATATATATCTCGTACACCTATAAAAATTCTTTGACTTACAGTTACCATTTTCTCTGCAAGTTCAACTCTTAACTTTCCCCAAATTTTAATCCTTTTTTTTAAAAGGCTTAAAATTAAAAAAGTAATAAAAATTATAGGGATTATAGCTAAGAAGATTATACTATGACCTGTAAATATAATTAAAATAAATATTGCAATCAAAAGCATGCACTCACTTAATAATATCATCAACGCATCAAGAAATTCTGTTGAAAAAACTGATGTTTCTGAGCTCATTGTTGCTGAAAGTTTTCCTTGGCTATTATTAATAAAATATAAATAATCTTGATTGAAAAATTTTTTAAGAATTTTTGTTGAGACTTCCGCTCTTATCTCGCTGTTATAACCAAAAATATATCTATAAGTAATTATAGAAAACACATTTTTTAAAAGAAATATTGAAAAGAAAATAATACAAAATATTGGCAAGATAATATTTTGATTTTTTTCAATTAAATCGACGAAATTATTTAAAATTGGTAGATTTGATATTTTTTCTGGCGAAAAGATAGCAGTAATAAAGGGAATTACTGAAGCTATTCCAATTATTTCTAATAAAGATAATAATAAAAATAAAAAAATAATAAAAAAAAATTTCTTTTGATTTTTTTTTGATAATATTGACCAAGCAGATAAATATAGATTCACAATAATTTAATTATTAAGATCTTTTTTAGTAAATCTTATAAACTCATCATTTTTTTTATTCACATAGATATTTTCTATCCAATTATATGTCTTTTTTATACCTTCCTCTAAAGAATATTTATAATCCCAATTAAGTGTCTTCTTTATTAAATCGTTATTGCTTGATCTTCCTCTTACACCTTGAGGTTTATCAAGTTGATAATTTTTTTTAAATTCTCTACCAGATATATTTTCAGCAATAGATAAAAGTTGATTTATAGTGACTTTCTCATCACTTCCTATGTTGATAGGATGAGAATAGTCTGAAAAAAAAAGTTTTAATACAGCATCAACACAATCATCTATATATAAAAAACTTCTTGTTTGAGTACCATCACCCCAAACATCAATAATATCTTTGTTATTCATTTTTGCTTCTATAACTTTTCTACATATTGCTGCGGGTGCTTTTTCTCTTCCTCCATCAAAAGTTCCCATGGGGCCATAAATATTATGAAACCTTGCCACTCTAGTTTCTAATCCATAATCTTCTGTAAAATGTCTGCACATTCTTTCACTGAACAATTTTTCCCAACCATAACCATCTTCAGGCATAGCTGGATATGCGTCTTGCTCTTTTAAACCATCAATATTTGGATCATTTTGTAAATCTTTATTATATGCACATGCACTGGATGAAAAAAAATATCTTTTAACGTTATTTTTTTGGCATGCTTTCAAAAGATTGGTATTTATCAAAACTGACAACATACAGTCAGCTTTATGGTTTTCGATAAATCCAATTCCACCCATATTACATGCTAAATTGATTACATAATCCACATCTTCAGACATTTTTAAGCAATTTTTATACTCTTGCATATCTAAGGAATGATTATCTATTCTATCAAATTTTTGAAACCAAAAATCGAATGGTTTTAAATCAACTGCCCTGACCAAATTGCCTTCGTCCAAAAGTCTTTGAATAAAATGACCTCCAATGAAACCTCCTGCACCAACAACTAAGAATTTATTCATATACTAATTTTGTGAATTATAATTGAAATAATAAAAGTAATATATTCTCCTTCTTTTTAAATGCAAACAAAAGGTATAAAAATTTCTAAAATAAATAGTAATATTCTTATAGAAATTGTATAAATTTATATTAAATGTTCTTAATATAAATGATTGATAAAACAGCTGTTTTTTGTATCCCAGTAAAAAATGAATCATCGAATATCAAAAGTCTATTCAGAACTCTAGATAAAATAACAAAATCGTTTAAAGATTATTTTATAATTTTTGTAGAATCGGACTCATCAGATAACTCAAATTTTTTAATAAAAAATTTTTTACAGAATAAAAAAGGAACTTTACTTAATAAAAGCTTAAAAGATATTAATAATAGAGTTGCTAGATTAGCAATAAGCAGAAATGAATATTTAAAATATATTAAAAAAAATGATAAATTATTAAATTTTGACTTTCTAATAGTATTAGATTGTGGGGGAGTTAATAATAATTTAAATTCCAACAAACTAGAAAAAACTATTTTGGAAAATCAAGAATTTGTAGGTATTTTCCCAACTCAAAGCATATTTTATTATGATATTTGGACATTAAGAATTAAAGATTTGATTAATTACGATTGTTTTGATGAGTTATTTAAAATTTACAAATATGAAAAAAAAAATATTAAAAAAATTTTTTATAAATTAATAGGTAAATTTATGTTTATTAATTTCTTTATAAAATCAAATAAAATTAAAGTAGTTTCTGCTTATGGTGGGATGGCTATATATAAATTAAATAAAGTCATTGAATTTACGTATGATAGTAATGATGGAAAAAATTGTGAACATGTTGAATTTAATAAAAAAATATCAAATAAATATGGTGATTGTTTAATTATAGATAAAAATTTGACTAATTCTTATGGTTTAAATATCCATACTATAAATATTTTTCTTTGTAGTATTTCAAATTTTTTTACAAAAAAATTTATTAAAAAAATAATATGCAATTTTTGATATATAATTTTTTCTCTTTTTTAATACTTTTTTTTTTATTTATTTTTAGGGATAAAATTTGTTCAAAATTAAAACTTATTGACTATCCAAATGACAAAAGTGTCCATAGAGAAAAGGCTTTATTATTTGGAGGTATCTTTTTAATTTCAAGTTTATTTTTAAATATCATTATTTTAATTTTAACTAATAAATTTCAAAGTAATTTTTTTAATTTTTTTTTAATTCTATCTTTTTTCTTAGTTGCTCTTATAGATGATATAAAAAATCTTAATCCAAATCTGAGAATGATCCTTAGTATAATTATTTGTTTTATCGGGGTTAGTCTAGACCCAGAACTAAAAGTAAATAATTTATTTTTCTTTTACAATGATAATATTTACCTTAATGATAATTTTTTTTTTAATTATGTATTTTCTATTCTTTGTATATTGTTATTCTTAAATGCATTTAATTTTATTGACGGAATTAACGGTTTAGCATCAACTGTTGGGTTGAGTTTTTTCTTATATTTAATTATTAAAAATCCCTTAATTTTAAACCTTTATTACTTTTTTATAATTTCTCTTTTGTTTTTTTTATTTATAAATACTAAATATAAAGTTTTTTTAGGTGATTCTGGCAATTATCTTATCTCAATTTGTATTGCTATAATTCTTTTAAAAGAAAATTCCGATCAACCTTCACTGTATTATGCTGAAGAAATATTTCTTTTACTTCTTATACCAGGATTAGATATGCTTAGACTTTTTATAGTAAGAATTTTGAATAAAAGTAATCCTTTTAAGGGTGATCAGAACCATCTTCATCATAGATTATTTAATAAATTTGGTAATTTAAAAACTGTTTTAATTTATTTGGTTATAATAAATTTACCAATTTATATATTTTTCATTAGCCAAGAATTTTTATATTCTCTTATTTTTATTTCGGTTACGACTTATTTTATTTTGTTAAAATATACGTCTTAATAATAATATAAGGTAACAAAATAAGTGAGATAAAATTTCTTACATATCTCAAACTATAAAATGGAATCTTTTTATATCCGATACTTTGATATGTAAGAAGTCTATTTATTTTGGATTCCTGACCATCCCAAGATCTAAAAAAACCAATTTTAAAAAAAACAGTTTGAAGAAATGTGATTTTTGAAAAACTGACCCACAATCCATAATCACAGAGTTTATTATACTTGTAATCGAAACCACCAACTTTTTTATATAAACTTTTCCTAAAAGAAACACTTTCTTGTTGTACAAAACCCCATAAAGCATGATCAGCATAACCTCTCTTTAAAAAAAATCTAGGGTATACATATGGAATTCCTGAAAATTTAAAATTTTTTTTAATATACCCATTTATTCCAGAGATCCATTGAACCTTAGAATTTTTTTTAAAGAAATTTGAAACATTTAAAACTGCATTTTTGTCAAGTATGTCATCAGAATTGATCCAGATTATAACTTCTCCTTTTGCTACTTGTATTCCTTTATTAATTGCATGATACATGCTTTCATCTTTTTCAGATATAAATGTATCAATTTCATCAATATATTCATCTATTATTTCAACAGATCTGTCTGTAGATTTACCATCAATTAAAATGTACTCATAATTTTTTGAGGTTTGATGTGTAACTGACTGAATTGTTTTTTCTAAAAATTTCTCACCATTTAAATTGGGTGTTATTATACTGACATAAGGTTCACTAATATTTTTTTTCATTATTGATATTGTAATATAAGTTTAAAGAATACAAGAACCAGAGCATTGAGGCATATGAAGTTGTAAATAAGCTTCCGTGTGGTTTCAAGGGAAATATATAAGTTATAAACAATGCGAAAAAAATTTTTGAGTGAATACCTAAATTATCTTTATTACTAAAATATTTTAACCCAGGGTAAATTATAATTAAAAGAAATATAAGAAATCCAAATAATCCTGTATCAGACAATAGCTCGAAATAAATGTTATGTGGATGGCTTGAACACAAATATTGCTTACTTTTTGGGTTTAAAGGGCACTCGATTCTAAAAGATTTAAAACCTGACCCCAGAAATTTATTTTGCTTAA
>Ga0209709_10004953_pt1 | contig 10613 bp, 10 predicted proteins | sample ArcticOcean_MG_C_2_FD_187435 | JGI IMG/M metagenome (GOLD analysis project Ga0209709, IMG submission 187435) | Marine microbial communities from western Arctic Ocean - ArcticOcean_MG_CB4_136 (SPAdes) (version 2) | ecosystem: Environmental > Aquatic > Marine > Oceanic | place: Arctic Ocean...
CTAAATTAGAAGATGGATTGGAAGGCTTAATACATCAGTCTGAACTTTCTTGGACTAAAAAAAATATTCATCCAGGAAAAGTATTATCAACATCACAAAAAATAGAAGTTCAAGTATTGGAAAAAGATACTGAAAAAAGAAGACTTTCATTGAGTTATAAAAATACACTAATGAATCCGTGGGATAAATTCGAAAAAGATTTTAAAATTAATGAGCAGGGTGAAGGTGTTGTAAAAAATATTACGGATTTTGCTTTATTCATATCAATAAGCAATTCTGAACTGGTTGGTATGATTCATTATAAAGATATAAGTTGGAACGAAAAAGATTCTGAGCTAGCAAATTACAAAAAAAATCAATTGGTAAAATTCAAAATATTGGAAATAAACCAAGAAAAAGAAAAGATAAGATTGGGTATAAAACAACTTGCTGATGACCCGTTTGAATTTTTTATGAACAAAAAAATATCAGATGTAGTCACCGTTATTGTAGATTCTTCTTCAAACGTTGGAATTCAAGTTTATGCAGGAAACAAAAATCAACTAATTACAATTAAAAAAAATCAACTTGCAAAAGAATCTGAAAATGCGCGCCCTTCAAGATTTGCTAAAGGTGATAAAATAGATGCATTAATAACTGAATTAGATAGTGAAAAAAGAAAAGTTACACTTTCTATAAAAGCTTTAGAAGAAAAACAAACTAAAGAAGCTGTTAAAAAATATGGTTCAAAGGATTCTGGGGGAGTTTTAGGAGAAATACTAGGCCCCCTTTTGAAAAAAAAGAAAAAAAAAACTGATTAATAACAAAGTAATTAATGGTTAAATCTCAATTAGTGCAAAAACTTTGCAACATGCACCCCAAAGTAATTAGAAAAGATTTAGAACAAATAGTAAGTATTATTATACATGAAATGATTGAATCTCTTTCGCGAGATGAAGCAGTTGAAATCAGGGGTTGGGGAAGAATAAAAACAGGAATAAGAAAAGCAAGAGTAGGTAGAAATCCTAAAAACTCAGAAAAAGTTCAAATACCTCAAAAAAAAATGATTAAGTGGAAGATGAGTAAAATTTTACAATATAAACTAAATAATAATTTTACTGAAAAGAAAATATCTGCTAATTATTAAACAATTATTTAAAAATCAGTGAACAGAATTATTCTTGCTTTAGATACAACAGATTTAAAAGAAGCAATAAACATTTCCAAAAAACTAAAAGATAAAATTTTCACAGTTAAACTGGGGTTGGAATTTTTTAATGCACATGGAAAAAATGGTGTTAAAGAATTTAATAATATTGGCATAACCAATCTAATGTTAGATTTAAAAATTAAAGACATACCGGAAACAGTTTACAAATCAATAAAAGCTTTAAATGATATTGATTTTGGATTTTTGACTATTCATGGGCAAGGTGGAAAGTCTATGATTCAAAAAGCAAAGAAAGCTGCTGAGGAAATCAAATCAAAACCAAAAATTATGATGGTAACAATTTTAACTGCTTTGAATGATGAGGATTTAAAAGTTATGGGAATTAATAATACTGTTGATAATCAAGTTCAATCGTTAGCAAAATTAGCTAAAGAAACTAATGTAGGAATAGTATGTTCAGGTCATGAAGCAAAAGCAGTAAGGAAAATAATTGGTCTTGATCTTTTAATTTTTACTCCTGGCATACGTATGGCAAGAGAAAATGCAAATGATCAAGCGCGCGTCTGCACTCCAAATGATAGTTTATTAAATGGCGCTGACAAAATAATTATGGGAAGAAGTCTTCTTAATGGTGATGTCGAGGAAAATTTAAATAAAGTATCTAATTCTATTAAAACATAATCTTATGCCAATAGAATTAAAAATCTGTGGCATAAAATCTAAAAATATTATCGAAACAATTGTAGAAAATGGTGGGTGCAATTACTTAGGATTTGTTTTTTATCCACCCTCTCCAAGAAATTTATCTATTGAGCAATCTAAAAAACTAACATCAATTGTACCAAAGCATATCAAAAAAGTTGCAGTTTTAGTAAGACCAGAAAATAGTTTTATAGAGAAAATTAAAAACCAATTTGATTATTTTCAAATCTATGATTCTTCACCATCGGAAGTAAAAGAATTAAAATTGCTATCAAATAAAAAAATTATTAAAGCTATAAAAGTTAAAAAAAAGGAAGATATAGATTTATATAAAGATTATGTTGGTATAGCAGATGATTTTTTGTTTGATTCTTCTGGAATGGAAAAAAGTTTTTCATTTGATTGGAATTATTTAAAAAAAATTAAAATTAAAAATTGGTTTTTAGCTGGTGGTATTAGTATTAATAATTTGGATAGAGTAAAAAATATTACAAAAAAAATTGATATATCTTCTGCTTTAGAGGATAATCCAGGGGAAAAATCTGTTAAAAAAGTTTTAAATTTTTTAAGAAAAGTTAAAGACCTATGATGAAAATAAAAAGAGGAAAACCTTTAATTGATCAGCATGATAAAAATGGTTTTTGGGGAGGTAAATTTGGTGGAAATTTTATACCTGAAACATTAAAGAAGCCTGTAGAAGATCTTACTATTTTATTCGAAAAATTAAGAAAGGATAAAAAATTTGTTCAAGAAAGAGATTATTACTTCCAGAATTGGGTTGGCGCCCCTACTCCATTCATTAAATTAGAAAATTTAACAGAACATTTAGGTGGAGCTCAAATATGGACTAAAATTGTGTCTGAGGCTAAAGGTGGAGCCCACAAAATTTATAATGCTACCGTTCATTGTCTTATAGCTAAAAGAGCAGGAAAAAAATATATAGTTGGAGATACTGGAGCTGGGTACGCTGGAAAAATGTTAAGTATGGCTGCTAAAAAATTTGGTTTGAAATGTAAAATATTTATGGGTGCAAAAGATATTAAAAGACAAAAACCCAATTGCGATGCAATGCGAGCAAATGGTGCTGAAATAATTCCAGTTTATACAGGTAGTCAAACACTTGTAGATGCGGTTAGTGAATGCATGAGATATTGGGTATCTAATTGTCTTACTACAGCAATGTGTGTGGGCTCAACTGTTGGACCAAATATATTTGTAAAAATTTGTGGATGGAGCACATCACAAATTTCCAGAGAACTAATACTGCAAGTGAAAAACGAATTTGGTGAAATTCCTAAAAAATTAAAACTAATAAATTGTGTTGGGGGAGGAAGTTCTGCCTATGGTTTTTGGAGTGAATTTATTGATTTTAATAAGAAACAAATTGAACTTATAGGTGTTGAGGCGGGAGGGCCAAAAAATTCAAAACTACATGCGGCGCCCTTAAGCAAGGGTGCTAAGCTAGGTATCTTACATGGGGCAGCTTCATATGTTTGTCAAAATAATGAAGGGCAAATAAATGAAACTGAGTCGATAAGCGCTGGATTAGATTATCCTGGAGTTTCACCACTTCACTGCTTTTTAAAAGATAGTGGTAGGGCTAAATACGTCTATGCTACAGATGAAGATGCATTAAATGCTTATGAAATTGTAACTAAATTTGAAAAGCTAAATCCTAGTTTAGAGCCAAGTCACGCATTTGCTGAGACAATAAAAATTGCTCCTAAACTGGATAAGGAAACAATCATAATTGTAAACTCATGTGGAGATGCGCATAAAGATAGAGATATTTTAAGACAAAGATTAGGAATTAAAAAATGATTAAATCGCCAATTAATTTAGCTTTTAAAAAATGTAAAGACGAAAAAAGACCAGCTCTATTAACTTATACAGTAGCGGGAGATAATACTAAAAAAAAGTCATTAGAAATATTAAATTCAATTTCAAATTATGCAGATATTTGTGAAGTGGGTTTCCCTCACAACACACCAATAGCTGATGGTGGCCAAATTCAAACAGCTTCCAACCGAGCAATTAAAAATGGGATCAGGATGAATGATATTTTCCAGATTATTAAAAAATTCAAAAAAAATAAAAACGCAAAACCTATAATTTTAATGGGGTATTATAATATAATCTATCAATATGGTGAAAGTAGATTTTTAAAAAAATGTAAACTAGTTGGTGTAAATGGGTTAATTGTGGTTGATTTACCTTGGCCAGATAACAAACCTTTTGCAAAAAAATGTAAAAAAAAATCCATTAGTTTTGTGCAACTTTTATCTCCAACTACTTCAAAAGGTAGAATGCTAAAAATAATAAAAGATTCTCATGATATGATTTATTACATTAGCATGCTAGCAACAACTGGAAGCAAGCTTAAAGTTTCTACAAAGGAAATTTTGAAAAACTATAATAAAATTAAAAAAATAGATAAATCCAAAAATTTGATTATTGGGTTTGGAATTACTAGCCAAAATATTTCTTTGCTGAAAAACACTGATGGTTTGGTGGTGGGAAGCGCATTATGTAAGGAAATTTCAAAATCAATAGAAAAAAAACAAAATCCTGTCACAAATGTAAGTAATATGGTAAAAAATTTAAGGAGAAAATTGTTATGAATTGGATTACACGTTGGAAAAAAATTGGAATAAAAGTAAAACAAATATTTAAAAAACAATCATCGCTAATAGAACAAGAAGTGGATTGGAAAAGTTGCCCACTTTGTAAAAAACTATCCTATATTCCTGATCTACTAGAAAACTTATATATATGTGAATGTTCATTTCATTTTGATTTACCACCTAAAACACGTTTGGATAATTTGTTAAACGTTGGTTATAAAATTATAGATGCTCCAGAGAATATAAATCCGGATCCACTAAACTTTGAGGTTAAAAATGCTGAAAAAAGTTATAAATATATTGATAAAATAAAAAAATATAGAAAAACAACTGGGCAAGAAACAGCATTAATTTGTGCTCATGGCAGCATATCTAATTTGAGTGCGGTTGTAGTTTGTTTTAACCCTAAATTTGGTGGCGGACGTTTTGGACCAGCAGAAAATGAACATTTTATAAAAGCAGCTAACTTTGCTATTCAAGAAAAAGTTGATGTTTGGATTGTGATATATCAAAGCTCTGGCATTGATGTTCACACAGGTGTCACTGGCCTAGCGGGAATGACCAAAAGTATAATTGCCATGAATGCAATTAAAAAAAATAATATCCCAACTTTTGCTGTAGCTGCAAGAGCGGTTGCTGGAGGAACTTACGCAAGTAGTTTTTTCCAACATGATTTTATTTTAGTAGAATCGAAATGTGTTGAAAATTTACTCTTTTCTGGAAAACGAGTTACAGCCAACATATTAAAAGGTACAGATAGTATACCATCATCTTTTGGGAAAGCCGATGGAGTTATGAATGCAGGACTTGCAGATCTAACTCTTGAAAATAGAAAGAAATTAAAAGATACTGTTGTTAATTTATCTAATATAATTTTGAAAAAAAATAATTTAGAAGAAGCTAATGAAAATCCAGAAGATTTTAAAAAGACTGCTTCAACTACACCCTAAAAGTATAGATCTATCCTTAAATAGAATTAAAAGACTTTTAAAAGATCTTAACAACCCTGAAAAAAAAATAAATAATATAATACAAGTTGTCGGTACTAACGGTAAACATAGCTTTTGTACTTCGCTTAGAGAAATTTTTGAAACAGCTGGTTATAAAGTTAATTTAAATATTAGCCCCTCTTTAAGAAAGTTTAATGAAAGATATTATTTTTCAGGGAAGCATATTTCAGATAGTAAACTCATAAAACTACTTACCGAAGTAGAAGAAGTTAACCAAGGTAAAAATATTACTTTTCACGAATTTATTAGTGCCTGTTTTTTTCTTGAATCCTCAAGAAACAAGAGTGATATCAACATTATAGAAGCAGGACTTTTTTTTAGGCTTGACGCAAGCAATGTTTTTAAAAAAAACATGGCATCAGTTATAATGCCGATTGGTATTGATCATAAAGATTTTTTAAAAAGAGGTACTATTGATGAAATTGTGTATGAAAAATGCTCACATTTAGTAAATGATTCTAAAATTTTTGTTTCAGATCAACAAAGTGGTGTATTTAATAAGATTAAAAAAAATATTTCTAATAATCTTTCAGAAAAATATATTTATGGAAAAAATTTTAGTTATAAAAAGTTTTCTAAGGGTTTTGTTTATAAAGATAATTTAGGTGAAATTAATTTACCTCTACCTAATTTATTAGGTGATTTTCAAGTTAGTAATGTTTGTACTGCAATTGCTGTTTCAAGGAATTTAAAAAAATATAAAATTAGTGAATCTCATATTTACAAAGCTATAACAAGAATAAGGAGTGAGGGTCGTTTACAAAAATTAACGGATGGCAAACTACGTAATTATGTGAGCAAAGGTAATGATATTTTAATAGATGGGGCTCATAATTCGTTGGCAGCAGTACAAATAAAAAAATATTTAAAAAATTTAAATAAAAAAAGAAAAATAATTTTAGTACTTGGCATGATGTCAAATAAAGATCATAAAAAATTTATTCAAATATTAAAAAGCGCAATTGATTCAATTGTCGTTCTAGATATACCAAATCAAATCAATTCTATAAAAAAGGAAAAGCTATCAAAAATAGCTTTATCTTGCGGTGTTCCTGCTAAAATTGAAAGTTCCATTATATCTGCTTTAAAGACTATTTCAGAAAAAGATAACAACGCAATTATTTTTTGTACTGGTAGTTTATATTTTGCTGGAGAAATATTAAACTTAAACTAAATATTTTCTTTAATCCAAGAAACTATATTTGATTTAGTTGTTGCTCCAACTTTTGTTGCTTTAAGTTCACCATTTTTAAAAAGTAACATGGTTGGTATTCCTCGAACACCATATTTTGTTGGCTGATTTGGATTTTCGTCAATATTATGCTTCGCAACAATCACATCATTTTTCATTTCATCTGAAATTTCTTCAAGTATAGGACCAATTTGTTTACATGGCCCACACCATTCGGCCCAAAAATCAACTAATGTAGGTTTTTCTGCTTTTAGTACTTCAGTTTCAAAGTTTTCGTCTGTGATATTTATGGTTCCCATATGAATAGTACAATTTAGTAATTTTTTACTAAATGTCAACTAACCTTTTGATAAAACTTTTCTAACTGTTCAATATATAAATTTATCTCATCAAGTGTTTTTAACTTCTCACTATCACCTTTAAATTTATTTCTAAGAGTATCAATTTCTGAATAAGTTCTCGGTATAGTGTTCCATTTTTCCTTATTGGTACTTAGTACTCTAGCTGCTACCTCCTTGTGAATTAAATTATACTCATCTTCTGGTAAAGATTCTGGGTGCTCCTCATAAAGTATTTTTTTTCCAAAATACCTTAATCTTTCATCTTCAAATTTTTGTAATACTAAAAACTTTTCTTTCCACTCCGCTCTATGAAACGCAGGCATAACAGCATTATCTTTTTTTGTTGTAAATTTTTTATAGATAGATTCTTCAGCATATATCTCTTCTTGTGTATCAAAATCTTGTTTTTCTCTTGCTTCATCATCATAAAAAGAGGCAACTTTATTAGCAAAATCTTTATTATTTTTAATTGATTTTGCTCTTTCTTGGAGCTTTGCGTGACCGAGTTGCTTGTATTTATCAAAATTTATCCCATAACTTGAATTCATTATTATAGGATGTTTTTTATGTTTTATAGTCCGAATAACTTTTGGTGTTTTTTTTAATTCCTTTTTTAATTCAGCATTTGAAAGATTGAAATAATAGTTAGGGTCAGATTTTAGATCGAAACACATTGGGTATCCATATTGAGGATGTTCACATACAAAAGTTAAAACAAATGGAATTGATTTTCCGTAATAAAAAAAATCTGTACAAAATGTTAATTCATCTTTAATAATTTTGAGTGTTTTATCTTTATTGGTTGTCATTAAGCTTGCTTTCCAAACATTTGGGGCATTTTTTTTTAAAATTTTTGCAATTTCGATAGTTGCTAAAACATCTGCTATAGCCGAATGCGAATCCTCATGTTTGATTCCATTAAATGGTGCTAATTTGTCTAATCTGAAAACTGGATTATTTTTATCACTAATTGGAGTTTTTATACACCCCGGGTAATAAAGATTAGATGATCTTGCTACAGGAAATAAATCACCCTCTTCATTGCCGTTTGTAACTGTCAAATAAGGGTAATCAAGGTGTTTAAATAATGTTCGTCTCAAAAATTCTCTATCAAATAAAACATTATTCCATCCAATAAAAATAGAATTTTTCCATTGATTAAATTTTTCTAGCATCTCTCTTATCATTTGATAATGAGATAAATTTGTTTCTTTTAATACTTTTGGAGAAGTTTTGTTTACTATTAAAGCCATTGCTTCTGGAATAATTCCAGGACTTAATTTACATCTTCCTTCATACCGGTCTAATTCTTGAAAATCATCATTAACTAAGACTGCTGCAACTTGAATGATTTGACCATAAGATACATTAGATGAACAGGTTTCTAAATCATAAAAAATGAAATTTGCCATTAAGTGGTACTACTTATTCAGTATCTTGATTTTGTCAACGTCTTCTTTTATTGCTTTTTCAACTTGTTCGGGATCTTTTATATTTTCAAGGGTTCTGTTAATTGATCTTGCATCAGTTCCAAACTTATCAACAACCATCATGGCTTCTTCTAATTTTTTTCTAAGAACAATGATGTTGTCAAAATGTTTTTCAAATCGTGTGGTGATAGTTTTAAGGTGGTTATATATTTCTGTAGCTCCTTTTTGAACTTTCAGTGATTGAAAGCCCATGTGTAAAGATTGTAAATAAGCTGAAAGAGTATTTGGACCACAAATAACTATCTTATATTTTTTCATTAATTCTTGAATTAACAATTCCTTAGTAGCAGGATCTTGATATTCTGTTAATTCTTTATAAAGACTTTCTGTTGGGGCATATACTATTGCAAAATCAGTTGTTTTAGGTGGAACAATATATTTTTCATTAACACTTTTTGCTTTAGCTTTGAAAGCGCTTGCTAATTTTGTTCTTGCGTCAGCTACTGCTTTTTTGTCATCAGCTTCATGTGCATCAGTAATTGCTTTAAATTTTTCTACTGGGAAATGTGAGTCCACCGGGACCAAAACATCACCTTGAAGTTTGATTGCAAATTCCACATTTTCACTGGTATCCTCTTTCATCTTAACATTCGTCATAAACTGAGATGCGGGCAATAAGTCTTTTATTAAAGCAGCTAGAGAATACTCGGCTAAGGTTCCATACTTTTTAACACCAGCTAAAATTTTAGTTATTCCCTCTTGGCTTTGATTTAATAATTGAACTTGTTGATTAAAAGTTCCTACTTTCTCATCTACTTTTGTTAAAGCTTCAGTCATGTCTTTGGTCACTCCAGTTGATAGAGCGTTAAATGATGTCGACATTGAACCTAGCGAGGTATTAATAGTAGCATTTAAACTATCTTTTAATTTAACTATTTCTGAATTTAAATTAGCTATCTCTTCAGCTTCTTTATTTTCACCTACTTCATCTTTATTTGTTTTCTGCTTGATAAGTAGATAAATTACCACAACGATTAGGGCCAAAAGTATGAAAAGTAAGTAATCTTGCATAATACTATTATACCTGCATTTTTTAGCTTTTAAACTCTAATTAGATTTTTTTTTCTTTCTCTATCAATGTGTGCGGTCATTGCATCCACTAAATAATCAGAATAGGTAAATATTTCTTTTGTTTCAAAAGACTTTGTTTCATGGTTTTCAGAGTTAGCTTTATTTTCCACAATAATTTTTCCTTTTTTAGCATCTGAATCCTCTAGATAAATTAATATTAACCAATCTTCATCTGGACTATCATCATATCTTATAAAACATTCGTTTGATTCATACCTTCTATCAATAACTCTAAGGATGCTCTTATGCTTTGGTATGTAGCGCTTATTGAGTTGAAAAACTAAACTTGCTGCACTACGATAAAAAGATTCTAAGATTGACTCAATGGCGTATCTTTGCTCAGCATAATCTTTTTCTTTTTGAAGAATATCTTCCCTGGTATCCGCGTCTGAAATTTCTACTCCTAAAGCCTCTACTCTTTCTCTTATTTTTTGTTCCCTTATTAATCGATATTTTGCTTTAATTGCTTCAAGTCTTTTTTCTATTTCTCGGTAATCTTCACGTTCTTCTCGCAAAGCTAATTTTTCTAAATTTTTAATTTCTAGATTTTCACGTCTCCTAAAACTTTCAATTTTTTTCTGTAATTTAATTTCTTCAAGAAAACGACGTCTTTTTTCAGCTTGCTCACCTCGCAAAATCGCCTGTTCTTTTCTTATAAATTTTTTTAAATCATACGATCGGTCTCTTGCTAGCTTTTCTTCATATTTAAGTTCACGTTGTTTTGTTTCTAAAGCTAACCTTTCTTCTTCTTTTTGTTTTCTTTCTTTTTCCTTTTTTTCAATAGCAATTTTCTCTATCTGTTTAATTTTTTTATTCTGAAAATAGTTATCATATGCTTTAAAAACTGGTTCTAATATAAAGTTTAATATATTTTGAAAACTATTTTTTGCTAAATCACTTGTACGTCTTTTAATTTTATAAAAATCTTTTTTCTTTAATTTTATCTTAATTAACTTTTTTTTTATAAATTTTAATTTTGGTAATTTGATTGAACGAATCCTATCTAAAGGCTTTTTAAATTTTTTTTTATTTG
>Ga0209709_10004954_pt1 | contig 10610 bp, 5 predicted proteins | sample ArcticOcean_MG_C_2_FD_187435 | JGI IMG/M metagenome (GOLD analysis project Ga0209709, IMG submission 187435) | Marine microbial communities from western Arctic Ocean - ArcticOcean_MG_CB4_136 (SPAdes) (version 2) | ecosystem: Environmental > Aquatic > Marine > Oceanic | place: Arctic Ocean...
CTACAAACGACTGCCAAGAAACTGGTGAAAATATGACACTGTCTTGGCCTACGACTGGTATTCGTTGGATTACTGCTACTGTTACTGATGATGATGGAGCAAGTTCTTCCCAGTCGGTTAACATCAGTGTGCAGAACATGCCTCCACGCTCGGTGATATCAACAACAACAAATCTTACAGATATTAATGAAGGTGATAGCGTATTTTTGAGTGCTAAAGATTCTATTGACACTCCTGCGGATAAGTCCAACCTTGTCTATCAATGGAACTCAAACCACCTAGTCACTGGTATAGATGGTGATGATGATATTGACTATTATGGAAGTAATTACACAATGGAAAATATGCCTGCTGGAACTTGGGACATTACATTGATTGTAATCGATGACAATGGTGAAAGTGCATCATCAACGATTACCATCGTGGTCAAAGCAACCCCTTCTGATTCTGTTCTTGATTCAATTAGTGATGGAATTGGCACTGCCGGGACCAGTATCTTAATCATATTATTTTCGTTGGTAATCGGATTGTCAATATTCTTACTAATCACACGTAAATCTTCAAATCCAGCGGATGACAAATATCAATCCTATGGAGGATTCGTTTCTGGTGCCAGCCCACCTACTTCTGAGCCTGATGCTGATTTATTTGCCCAAGCAACAGTTGCCCCTAGCCAACAACCCACTGAGCACTATGACGCTTATTCTACACCCCAGAACCAACCAGTTGCCGAAGTCGCAACTACTGCTTCAATGGATGCCTTCGCACAATTTGGTGCTGAAGTAACTCAACCACAAATCCAACAACCGGCTGCTGCTGCACCTCAACCTGCACAAATTGTCCAAAGTCCTGCCCTACCTGCAACCGGATTACCGGAAGGTTGGACAATGGAACAATGGGATTACTACGGCCAACAATGGTTAGATGCAAACAAAGCACCTCACCCTCTAATTCAACCGGCAACTAACAATACCCCTGCCACCTCTGTTAGTACTAGTATGAGCGGTTTGCTCGATGATCTAGACTTTTGAGGAATAAATATGGCAAATCTTTGGCACTTTTTTGGACTACCCGACCCTGAGGGGGGTATCCAATCTAATGGCAAGAAACCAAAGAAAAAGTCAAAGCCAAAACCGGTGGCGACTGATCATTCTACCGAACAACATTTGTTAATTCCTAAATTAAATATTGACACAAATCAAACACCGGCCACCTCAAATAATCCACAAAAAATAGTGATACGAAATCTCAAACCAGTTCCAGCTGGATGGACTGGCCCCGTCACATCTGATGGTGAACCTTTCCATGATCTTGCCGCCCATAGCGGACCTAAGCGTTCATTACCAAAACGTGCTTTACGATATGTTTCACCGGATAAGATGAGTCGTATTCCAACAAGAGAGATTGGAAAGAGAATAAATCAAGGAGATACTGTTATCGTTGATTTACGCCCATTAGTTCACATGGATTCTCACCAAGCCGCATGCCGGAGAGAACTGAAGCATATGAGTGATGAAAGTGGAGTATTAATTTTTTCACTTGACCAAGAAGATAAATTATTGATGATTCCTGGTTGCGATGTATTGGTAGAAGTCGCCAATAAGGATTTAGGAATTACTGCACTATTACATTGAATCTAAATTTCATTGTTGTAAATCGAACAGTGCTTGTGATGCGATTCCCAATACTGTTGATTCCGAACCGTCGATCAATTTTGCCCATTGACCCATGGGTCCAGCCAAATCATAGCCACCGGCTTTACCATGCCATGATTTGGACAAGATTAATTCGACTAATACTTCATTGGGTAGAGGAGTTATTTCGACGATAGAAGATTCACAATAGAATTTCCACTTTGACAACTTTTTAATTCCAGTTGCAGACCAAACTTGATGTCTTCTCCCTGAAAGCCGATGCAACATCATTGCAGCTTCTATTTCATCAATTGGTTTACCGAGACTCAACATAGAATCATCGGGGTCACAAAGCATAGTATCGCAAACAATTACTACATCATAGTCAACAATTTGCGATTCCAAATCAGCAGCCCATGCCTTTTTTTTACAAATTTCTAATACTTGGTATTCTACTAGGCCTAATGGCGGTGTTTCGTCAACACCTTCTATTCCTTGACATACAATATTTGGAAAAAGTTCTCTCAATAATTGCGCCCGGCGAGGTGATTTAGAAGCGAGCCAAACAGTGTCAATATCCCCCATAGTCGCACCCAAGCGCTTTGAGATTATTGCTTTTTTTAAGGTTTATTTTCAAAAAATTAGCAAACTGAACAAGGGAGAGGTTGAAGACTCGTGGGGGTCACCACCGATTAGTGGCCGGCATGGAAGAGATACAAAGAATCCCAACCCATATTGAAGGATTAGATGAAAATATGCAAGGTGGAATACCTAAAGAACACCTCTGTATTATCGCAGGTGCATCTGGTGCAATGAAGTCCAGTGTTTCGTTTTCATTACTTTACAATGCAGTTCTGTACGGTGAAACCAGTGGAATATACGTTACTCTTGAGCAGGGTAAAGACTCACTTCGCTCTCACATGTCAAACATGGGAATGAACGTTGATGATGTACGTGTAAGAAATCGGATCGCAATTATTGATTTAGCCGACCTTAGAGTCCAATTAGATCAACAAGGAATGAACAACCGTATCGACTGGATGGGACAATTAATTAAGCAATTAACATCATATCGAGAATCTATTGGTTTCGAATTATTAGTCTTCGATTCATTGGGTGCTTTCTTTACATTAACAAAAATGGAAAACCCTCGCGATGAGATATTTCGTCTTTTTGAAGCGGTTAGGCGGCTTGGACTTACTTCTTTCTTCATCTGTGAAATGGCTGGAGAAGATAACAAGCAATTCGGTGAATATGGTGTTGAAGACTATCTCGCAGATGGCGTAGTTCATCTTGTTATGGAAAGAAGCGGTGATGATGTTACAAGAAAGCTCGGTGTCGTGAAAATGCGACATACTCGGCACAAACTTGGATATATGCCATTAACTTGGAAAGAATCGGAACAAAGATTCTCAATTAATTGATTATTCAACAGTTACTGATTTTGCTAAGTTCCTTGGACGGTCTACGTCATGCCCAAGTGCGAGTGCTGTATGATATGCGATTAATTGTAACGGCACAACTGTGAGAAGTGGTGATAGCAATGAATGAACTTTCGGAACGGCAATATTGACATCTCCTTCCAAACTAATATCATCTCCCTTTTCGTGAATTAATATAATCTTAGCACCACGCGCTTTGGATTCATGAATTGCAGATACTGTCTTCTCTTTGACATGGTCATTTGGAACGATGAAGATTATCGGACTTCCTTCTTCGAGTAAAGCGATCGGGCCATGTTTCATTTCACCTGCCGGATATGCTAGACAAGGGATATAGGCTAATTCCATTAGTTTTAGAGCACCTTCTTTGGCAACTGGTGCTGAAATACCTCGTCCTAAGAAAAATACACTCTTTGCATTTTTAACCAGTTCAACCGCTTCTATTATTGGACCTTGATTTTCAAGATACTCTTCAATCAGATGTGGTACTTGTTGAAGTCCATGAATTAGTTCTTGCCCGCGTTCCTTGCTGGTTGAACGTGAACGACCGACCTGAAGAGCAAACATTGTCAAAGCTGCAACCATATTTGAGAATGCTTTTGTTGAAGCTACCGACTGCTCCGGACCTGAATGAATGTATACTCCTTGTCGACATTCACGGGCAATAGTAGAACCTACAACATTGATGACTCCGTGGACTTGACCACCTTTCAATTGTATCTCCTTTACTGCGGATAATGTATCTGCGGTTTCACCGGATTGAGATATTACAAAGTGTAGTGCATTTGGATTGATCACCGGCTCATTATACCTAAATTCGCTAGCAATGTGAGTCACTGCCGGTATTCTAGCTAACTTTTCAATTAATAATTGGCCTATTTCGGCAGCATGCAATGCTGTTCCGCAACCGATTAAACGGACATGTGGAACCTTTGCTAAATCCGATGGGGAGAGGCGTAATCCACCTAATTTTCCATTTCCCCTAACCCTATCTAGACGACCACTGATACAATGCCGTAACGCATCAGGCTGCTCATGTATTTCTTTAAGCATAAAATGCTCATATTCACCTAATTCTGCTTCGCCCCAAGATTTCTCTAGGACTGTAATTTCAACTTTTTTGCTGTCTCCTTTCAAACTGGAACGCTTGATTGAAGTTGCTGTTACAACTGCAATATCTCCATCTTCGAGGTAGACAACCCTATCGGTAAATTCCGAAAGTGTGGGTCCATCGCTTGAGATGAAGGTCTCGCCGTCCCCTTTGCCGATGACCAAAGGTGAACCATTTCTTGCAACAACTATCAAATCATGATTTTTGAAAAGAACACAAAGACCCCAAGTACCGACTGCTTTCTGAAGCGCTCTTCTCACTGCTGCTTCCGGGTCATTATCAATCGACAATTCGATTTCAATCATATGGGCCAAGGCTTCTGAATCTGTTTCACTCTTCAATTCCACTCCTTGAGCCATCAATGAAGCCCTGAGTAATCGAGAATTATTTATGATTCCATTATGGACAATTACAATCTCACCAGAAGTAGAGGCATGTGGATGTGCATTTGCATCCGTAACTCCACCATGTGTGGCCCAGCGAGTATGGCCGATTCCACTTGTTCCTTGAATATCAAGTGGAAGAATTGATTGCATTTCGCTAACCTTTCCAATTTTCTTAAAAACTGAAATATCTCCATCCTTGACTGCAATACCCGTGGAATCATAACCGCGGTATTCTAGTCTCCTCATCCCATCTATCAGAATAGGAGTTGCTCTTTTTGAACCAATATAACCAAAAATACCACACATAATATCAACTCAGAACTTAGTAATATGCGAACATATCGGGCAAGATACACTCTTTCTAGTCATGTCCTTGACTGTGAACTTGGCCTCACAACTAGAGCATATGACATCTCTTTGCGGTGGTGCGATTCCAATCAATGGTGGCAGACCTGGCAGTTGCCCGAGTGGTGGAAGGCCTCCAAGTGCAGGTAATGGTGGCAGGCCTGGCAGTTGTCCTAGCGGTGGAAGTCCATTAAGTGCAGGAAGTTCAGGCAATGGTGGCAACTGGGATATATCGAGCAGGATTGCATCGCTTGGCGCTTGGTCCAATGAAATCAATGGTGGAAGGTTTTTGCTTATTTCATCAAACATTTCCTGCTGCTCTCTCTTTTCCTTTCGCTGAATTCTTCTTTCAAGACGGGCGCTTCCTTCTCCGCTTTCAGACTTCTCTGTAAGCGAATCTCCGAGTGATTGCTTCTCTTCATCCTCTATCATGACAATGGCATCTGTAACAACCAATTCATCTTCTTCCCGATCGATTGCCAGTAGTGGACCATCATCTTCCTCTGGATTTATCATTATCTCAACAGAATCATCTGTTGCAACAACGACCTTTGATTGTATCAATTCAATTTCTCTACGCCGTGATGAAGAACTGACTGAAACGAACATAAATACCAAGAACATGAGTAGTGCTACAACTGTTCCAATTAAAATCGCCTTCTTTGTATCTTGGTCTCCCGGCAAGTAAGATAGTAAATCCTCTAAGAGGGGGAGGTCTTCAACCTCTTTGCTACCTTCATTGTATGCTGCAAGTTGTTTCAGGGTCAGACTACCACTAGCAGAAGATAGCATTATCAGGCCATCAAATTCCATACCAGCATAGCCTGAAAGGAAACCTTCGGTCAAGATATTGGAAATAGAATAATCTGTTAGAGTCATATCCTGCGACAATAGCCCATAGCGAGTTACAGGACCGTAAAGATTGACTTCATCAAATAATAATTGAACTCCACGGGTGGTTGGATTCATCTTAAGATTCGACATTCCTGGCGCAGCAACATGATTTGCATTATTTGACCACGATCTATCGGTAACTGTGTAAGTCATCTTTGCTTCTTTTCCTTTTCCTTCCCTCCAAGCAGCGTAAATTACTTCATCATCTGCTTCGCCCAATACTACCATTGATGCTAATGATGCATCATCACCTATCGATGTTTGGAAACTCCATGAAGAAGTGGTTGAATCGCCACGAGTATACATCAAACCGACACGATCTAATCCAGTAACATCATCCCTGATTTCTTGGTAAATGATGTGTAATTCCTCTGAACCTATGGCTATAGCCAGCGAATCTCCTTTACTTCGACTAATCTCTATATCAGATAATACAATTACTGGATTGCCCCAAGAACCTTGTGCATCTGGCGTTTCAGAAGTTAAGGCGAATATTGAGGTTATATCTTGCCACGAGCCCCCGGTTGAAATATCTCTTTGATATCCTGCAATTACCATTTTCTCGTCATCTTGGGCAATGGTGAGCCCCCAATACGAACCTTCGGTTAATTTCAATGGATCCATCAAGGACTGTTCTGGTGTAGTTTCGCCATTCGCCGAAATTGCACTCATTGCCAAGTTGGTGTAAGTATAGCCATCAAGACTTATTGTCTTACGACTCCATACTGCTTGAACCAAACCATCTTCGCGTTGACTTACAGCAAGTTCGCCGCCCCAATTATCTTCCAGTTTTACATCACCTGGCATTGACATTACTTTTGTGATGGTTCTAACATGCAATTCCCCATCGATGGTAGTAAACAATAATGCTCCGTCATCCAATCCTACAAATTCTAATGCCACTTCATCTTCCGCCAGATTTATTCGTACTTGAGAGCCTAAACTAACTTCGTCGATTATCGTGTAAAAGTAGTGAATACTTTCACTCGCCTCAACTCCATCCCCTAACAAAGTAGCACGGTAGAATACATATCCTACTTCTTGATGTATGTCTTGAAATTTCGCTGTTTTATGCCCAGAAGCAGAAGTTGAACCTTCAACAACAATTATTGATTCTTCTGTAATCTCATCCCATCCTAATCCATCTATTCTCTTCGCCAGACGCATCGTGAGGCCTGTGGCATCTGATTGGCCCAAATTGTCAATTCTCACATTAATCGAATATGGCAGTCCTGGCATAGGAATCTCAGGAACGGTCGTGACTGCCCCTTGCATAAAGCGAAGCATGGCCTCAACTGGCCTTTCTTCAACTATGAATGAGAATGTGTATTGGTTATTTGAATTGTCTGCATCGTCTTCGTTGATGTTTAGTGTCACATCGTGGACTCCTGCTTCCGTTGCCCACCAATATAATTTCAATTGCGAACTTTCCCCTTCTTCGAGCCTATCGACTATTACCTCTGAAGGATATGTTTCAGAACTACTTCCTGGCGCGATTAAATCAATCGAAATTTCTGAAGCGTCCAAATCACCATAATTACCGATTGTAAACTCGATTTCAAGCAAGGAACCAGCAATTGCGCTGTGTACTGGCAATCCTTGATCCAAGATTTGCACTACACCAATAAATTGTAATTCGGATTGAGGGGGCAGATTATCTACATCATACATATGCCTAATCGTTTCTGATTTTAATCCACTTTCATTGACTAGGCGGAAGGATATTCTATGCTCTCCATCATCTACTTCGGTGGAATCCCAATTGAGAGACCATTGGTTATTTGAAGATGAACTTGAAATCTCATAACCGATCACCCACTCCTCGTTATTTATTTGGTATTCAATTCTGTCAGGTTCAATTCCATCATGTGTTCCCTCGAATTGGACATTTCCAATTAATGTTTCACTTGTATCTGGACTTGAAATAGCCATAGCCATACGACCAATATTGACTTTCCTAACCGCAACAGCAGTTCCGTCTCCGTCTTGATTTATCGCTCTAGCCATTACCAAAGTGTAATCTTCTGATGGATCTACCCAGTCGGATTTAATTGAAACATCCAAGAACCAATCTGGTAATTCTCCCCCAGCTAGAGTCCAATCTTTCAATAGATTCACTGAATTATTTTTGGTATTATGTTGTTGGATGGCAATCCATACTTCATCCGATTCTGAGATATTAGTTCCGATAAGATTCCCAGAAATTCTAACCATGTCACCTTCAACAAACCAAGACTCATTACTTGGATAATTAATAGTGACATTGTTTTCGCTTCCGTTTCCAGTTGGTGGAGGGGGAGTGACACCTCCTCCGCCGCCCCCTAAAGGCGTACATGGCCTTTGTAGAGCCATGTCTATTGCGCAAGAAGCATCGATTAGGCCGAAGCCCCATTTGTCATTCCATCTATCTGAAATTGAAGATTCGCTGGCGTCACCTCTTTGCTCACTTGAATTCCTCAAGATATCTTTTACCTCTTGTGGGTCAAGGTTCGGTCTTGCTTGCAATAATGTTGCAACTACTCCTGAAGCGATTGGAGTTGCCATACTCGTTCCATCTTTTGATTCATAATCTGAATCCGCCATCGGTCGTGTTGGTTGTCCCGGGAAAGATGCTCCTGTTGCTGCTGAAGCAGAATTTATACCCGTACCATAAGAGGTTATGTCTGGTTTTAATTCATCCCAATCATCATCATCGCCATCGCTTAATCGCGGCCCCCAGTTAGAATAAGAAGCGATTGTGTCGTCTTCTCTGTCAATGCTATCTCTATCATTCACAGCGCCGACTGAAATCGCACCATCTGCACTTGCAGGAGATGGCACTCTCTTAGCACCATCATTGCCCATTGCTACAACACAAACGATCCCAGCTTCTGTTGCAGAGTTGACTAGACGCGCTTCGCTGCCAGAACCATTATCGCCCTCATCACCAGGATTTAATGGTGATGAAATTGAACCAAAGGACATCGAAGCGACTTGTATGCCCTTGCCAGAGCCATTACCGTCCCAGTTAGTATCTACATTATTTATCATCCATTGAATCCCGTTCAAAGAAGATTGTGAATTTGTCCCACCTCCATCTGATAGGACTTTTATATCCACTAAAAAGGCACCAGGCCCTGTTCCCATCTCTGTTCTCGATGAGCCCCCAGTTCCAATTGCAGAACCTGCAACGTGAGTCCCATGGCCATTGCCATCATCCGGGTCTTGTGAACCATCTGGATTGCTCGCTGAAGAAGTTGCATCATATCCAGCTAGCCATTTTTGGTCATTGTATGAAGTCGCATCTAGGTCAGGCTCATCGTTAATATCATCAAAGTCATTTAAGGAGCGATGTTCATTGTCTACTCCAGTATCAAGAACTGCAACAACAACTCCTGCTCCAATGTAATCTCTTTCATATGCACTTTCGGCGTAAACATCACTCGGCAGTGAACGCGTCGCTCTTGCTGCAATATTATTGGATGGCACCATTACATTCTGCATCTCAACAACAACTACACCTTCAAGGAAATAGATGTCCATTAATGCACTTACTGGAACTTTATCAACCGCTATTGAATCAATGCTATCCAATACTTGAAACCAAGCACCGTTATCCTCGCCAACCCAAGAATGGGACTCAAGAATTTGTTTGAGTGAATATTCATCTACTCCATCGGGATGCCAAGCAAAATCTACGACAATGGCGACGGTTTTTCTACCATCTTCGCCAATTATAGCAGTAGGGGATATTGAATCATGACCTACGAGCACTCTTTGTAATCTATCATCCATGCCATTCCAGTCTAAATCCGGGCCGTATCCTTGCCACCAACCATCTGCTTCCGATGCGTCACGACCGTCCCTGTCAATTATTCTCAAGGGTCGTTGGCAATAGCCATCTTCACACATCAAAGGAGGTAATCCATCGATAAAAATAGGCTCAGCAAATTGGACAATAGATTGCTCTTCTTGGTCTAAGTTTGTTGCTGAAGCGGTTGCGAATGCACCAAGGTCAGCAATCAAAAACATTAGCACCAAAAACAGTGAAGTCCTGTGGATTTTGGAGAACTCTTGAAATTGCACACCCTACACCCCATTTGTCATGGATAGACACCTCACCTTTGAGCCTATCCACGCCATGACACCCTCCCCAGCCCCTTTAGGGGCGGGGGAGTCAAGGCCAATGGAAATGTTGTGGTATTTTTGAACATTGAATTGTTGGTCCATCCTTTCTTTCAACCATACCAATACCTTCGCCACAAACGGGACATTCAGATTGATTTGCCAAATGTTCCATCCAAGCGATTCTCGTTTCAGCCTCATCCCCTGAATCTCTTAATTTCTGTAAAGTGTCCCTGACATTCTTCGGCAATACGAATCCTCCTGCACTCCATGGGTCTGGTAAATCGGTAAGACTGATCATCGAAGATTTCATTTGTTTCATTCGCAAGGAAAGTGAACTTTGACCTGTCGGGCCGCCGTCTTCGACCCCCAATGGATATGGACCGCCTTTAGCCACCAGTGGAAGCGCCAAATATGTTGCAACAAAACCACCTAAATGCGCCATATGTGCAACATCACTGACATTGCCCAAGCCCATCGTCTGATACGCCCTCATAATTTCAAGTGCGAAGTACAGTAATGCGATTATTGTCACAGGCCATTTGCGAATCAATATTAGCGGAAATGGAATTTCATCCTTTGGCCATCCAGCCAAATAAGCCCCGAGTAGTCCAAAGGCTGCCCCACTAGCCCCAAGTGAAGGAGTGGTGGAGGTAGAATTAAAAAAATACCAAGCAAATGAACCACCGAATAA
>Ga0209709_10004956_pt1 | contig 10610 bp, 3 predicted proteins | sample ArcticOcean_MG_C_2_FD_187435 | JGI IMG/M metagenome (GOLD analysis project Ga0209709, IMG submission 187435) | Marine microbial communities from western Arctic Ocean - ArcticOcean_MG_CB4_136 (SPAdes) (version 2) | ecosystem: Environmental > Aquatic > Marine > Oceanic | place: Arctic Ocean...
AAAGGCCGGACGAACTGCGTTGTCAGTCTGGTTGCCCGTCTGGTTGCCCACCATCCAGTTGCGGCACATGTCTCCACCATGCAGCGCGCTGGCTTGGTACCGCTTCATCGCAAAATGGTTTTCCGTGCCGATGCGGCCGAGGCGAATCTTGTCTCCCGGGTGCAGGATGGCACGTGCGGGCAACGACACGGTCTTTGAGCCGAAACGGAGTTCGTTGACGTCGTTGCGGAGGTGCACGTCGGACTGGAGCGTTTCCGACGTGTTGGTGCCACTCCCCGAACCCGTCCACCACGCAGGAATCGACGACACCGGCTCCAGTTCGGTGTCAAACCCGATCGTCTCACCGTCCTCGTCTCTGGCGATGCGTGGGTTACTCATCGGAAACGCGCATGTCGTGCCCAAACCGATGCGCGTGTTGTCCGTGTTGTTGTACATGCTCGCCAATGCGGCGCCTGTCGTGATCTTGCACGTGTTGTCGTCCGCCAACTCGGAGCGTACGCACGTCGACATGTCGTTGCATTTTTTGGAACACAGTATTTTGGTAGTGATTGTATCGTACGTGTCGATGTGCTCCTTGAATGTTCTGCAAGCCTTCCCCACACCGTTGTACTCGTACGCAATGCATTGCGGTTCGTTTTCACACATCTTACGACACAACTCCTCTACGGGCACGACGGTAGTTACGGATTCGGTGCCCTCGCACTTGCGATCGCGCACCTTTTCGTAGTCTTGGCTTTTCGCCGCCACGCGGAACATGCGGTGCTCGGGACGCTTGGTCCACTTTTTCCCGTCCCACACGTCGGCTTTGTCCTCCACGGAAAGGTAGATGTCCTGTCTTTTTTCGTTGCCGGTGTCGATGGATCGCGGCACAAAGAAGGGCATGAGGATGGTCCGGCGATCTTGCCGCGTCCAGCCTTGGACCTCTCCCAACCACGTGACGTTCGACATCGAGTCGACCGCCATGTCGTCGGCGGCCGCGCGCAAATCGTCGGTCCACTTACCGCGCACCGAGCAAGACGTCGTGGACGCCTGTGGGTCTCTGCGCACCGCAAAATCCGCGCCGCTGGCCAAATGACACGATGATCCGTCCCACTCGAAGCCTCGGCAACTTGGCGACGCCTCACAGCTTCGAAGGCATGCGGTGTAACCCGTCGCGCCGGGCACGTGCTCCTTGGGGGAAGTGCCCCCGCATTTTTTGCCCGCGCGTTTGCGGAAAGAAGTTTTGCAGTTGGATTCGGACTGCTGCGTAAACTCGGCGTCGGAAATCGCGGAATCCGTTGGAGGAGATTTCAAACTTAGGTCGCCGTCGGCGGCCCCGAGGTAGTAGCACATCCCGAGCGCAATACGCGTCTTCTCCACGACGTCCTCCAAACACCATCCCTTCTGTGCACCCTCACCCACGAAATGCTTGGCACACGACTGCCCCCACGCAGATACCGTGTCTTTGGTGTAGTGGGTGTACCCGGCGCCCGACTTCTGCATGACCTGATCCATGACCACATTTTTGTGGTCGAAGGGTACGTGCGGTACGCCCGGCGTCCAGACCGTGCGGCACAGCAGCGGGTACTCGTACTTGGGCTGCTTGCTCAACGTTTGCTTCGGTTCTTTCTTGACCTCGACGCACCCGTCCGAGAACGTCCCCGACGCGTCCTGACACCCCTGCATGCAGCATTTCTCGGCCCCGCCCTTGTCCGAGTACTTGTCCCACCACCACGCGTTCCTCGCCTTGCCGATGGTGTAGGCGTCGTTGCTCGTGAGGTCCTTGAGCCGCGTTTTGGTCTCGTAGGCGCGGCGCGTGCGCGTGACCGGTACGAAACTGTTCTTGACGCGCACCATGGGGTACGTCGACATGCCCCACGATTTCGGCGTGTACGACTGCTTGGCGTGCGTGGCTGGCACGAAAGAATTCTTGATCTTCGTCGTGACCCAACTCGATTTGGTCGAATGGCCGCCCGCGGACTCCGGTGTGAACGTCCACGCGCCCTCTTTGCGGCAAATGTTGCACCCGTCGGCCGTGTAGCCTTTTTTGCATTTAGGGTAATACATCAGAAGGCACTTTTCGCAGTTGCCGTCATGGGCGGCATTACACCGGCTTTTCATGCCCTTGTCGTTGAGCCCCGGTCCATACTCCTTATGAAATGGGTCGCCGGGATGCCACGGGTAGCCCCAACCGCGACCGTAGTGCGTGCTTTCCGCGGCGCACCAGTGCGCACCACCAATGCCCTGTTGGTCCCACCCTTTCTGCCAGTTGCAAATGTAACTCGGCGCCTTTCTGCCATTCCACATCGTCCCGTCGCTCCCGTCGACCGAGACGCACCGGTTGCTCTCCCACTTGCACGCGGCACTACCGTTCGAGTTGGCGTCGCTGGTACTTGTGGAGAGCTTGTTTGCCGTGCATTTTTTCTCAGTATCATTCGAAGAACACGACGCACTGCAAGACTTGTTGAAAAGCGCACCACACCCGGCCAAGCACCACACCCCCGCGTCGTAGTACCCTTTGGGACACATACTCCAACAAATACCGGGGGTGTAGTACCACCCTGACTTGTTTTCCGTCGCGGTGCGCCGGTGCGACCGTGCGATACGATTTTCGAGACTTCGCGGCATCGTGGACCCACAACCAGTCTGACAAAACACACCGCGGTCGCAGCTGCACGCACCTCGGTTGTCATTTTGATATTCCTTTGACTTGCGGTCCACACACCCGGTAAATCCAGCCGGGTTGGCTTTGTGCTTTTCCGCGCAGTAGGCCGCGGCGCGCACTTCGGGGTCTTTTGTCAGGTGGCGGTACGAACCTTCGGCGTGGTACCCGAGACCCAGATACTTAATTGTTTTACTTGTGCCCTCCACTGTGACGGTAGCTTTCTGGTCTGGGATCTTCGTAAATTCGGTGGAACATGTAGCCGTCGTGCCCCTGTCACACTTGAACAGTTTCACGGCGATGGTGTTGCTCGACGGGGTGACTTTCGTGATCCTGCCCTTGGTATATATTTTGTCGTGTTTCTGCTCCACAATTTGCCCTTTTTTCATGCCCGACACCGAAACTAGCACGAGATCTTCGGTCCATCCGTTCCACCGACATGGTTGCGACTGGGCGTCACACTGGTCCGGGTTCAGCGCCACCTCCGACTCCGACTGGTCGTCACGGCAGTCTTCGCAGTCAGTCGTGCAGTCCTCCCAGCACACCCCCCACACTTCGCGCACGCGATTTCGGTATCGCTCCTTCGGCTTCTTTTTGTCTCCCGGTAGCGCGCACCCGTACCCCGTCTGGTACAGCGACTCCGGGTCCTCCCACGCTGCTTCGCCTTCGGAGCGGTTGTTCATTGTGGTCTGTTGGTCTCCCTTTTCTCCCGTCGCTTTCTGCATTTCCCCTTTCCATTCCTCCCCCTTTGTTTTGTGCTCTTCCGCGATGTCTTTGGCGGCCTGTATCACTTTGGCGTCTACTTGATCCTGCCCATCTGCGGTCTGGTCCGTGATTACCTTCGTGTCCGCGTTGAAATTGTCCATGAACTCCCCCGTGCTTTCTCCGCCCCTTTTCGTTCCCCGCGTCTCATTGGCGCTAGCCAAGCTGCTTGTGCGAGCTTCCTTCACGGACAACGCAAATCTAGCCTTGCCAATGATAACGGCTTTTCGAACACACTCTCCGTACCCCGTGCCGGCCGTGCACATGTCGTCTATCACTTCGGTCATATATTCTTCCTGTGGTTTCAACTGGCACCCTTTGGTTTTCGAAATTAATTTTTCCGGCATACCGTACTTGCCATGAGCGTCTTCAATGTGTTGTATGTTGCAATCGCTGTCAACGTACTCTCGACACCCAGCATTCGAGCCGTAGGGTCGTTCGGTGGGACACAGAGCCCAAGTTCCACCTGCACTCTCGCAAGTGGATTTTCTCATGTAGCCATTCAAAAAATCATCGCCCATCTTGCATTCGCCTTGCCGCATTGTCCAAGTCCCATCGGCTTCCTCGCAGTTGTCCTCTGTCGTGTGGTCACTCGCACTGCATGCACCAATTGTCTCGGAATTCAACGTCGTGCTGACGCGATTATCCGCGCTCGTCAACGGCTCGCCGCCCGGGCGCACGATGTACTCGTGCCCGGACGAGTTCTTGATTTTGATCCCACAGCTCCCGGAGCTAGCCGCGATGTGGCGTTCGCACGAATTGCGACACAGGTAGGCGTGCCCGGACAACCCCACTTCTATTTGATCTCGGTCGCAGGCTTTGTAGCACCGCTGCGCTTGCCACTGCGTGCATTTGGAGCTGTCGTCGCACAACTCGCGCTTGACGGGAGCGCCGCCGTCGCTTTTTCGCTTGTAGTAGTTTGGACCATTGTCCATGTCGATTCCGCAACCCTCTTGGCACAAGAGACCGATCGGCCAGTGGTAGCTGTTGCCCGTGTGGGGATTTGCTTTGGAGCCACTGTTCACGGTCGGGTCAACGCACGCGCCACCCTTCCAAGCACACCCTAGCAACTCACCTGTCCCCGGATTTTCGCACTCCGCCGAGGATCGTCCGGCGCAGTGGGACAACGACGTCAGCGAACAGGTTTTGCGACACGCCGACTCCGGGTCCATTTTGTCGCTTTCCGACGCGCCCGCGCAGTCGGCACAGTTCGCGTGTGAAAACCCATATCCCACGGTCTGCTCATTCCGGTAGTACCGCTCGCAGTCCTTTGTGCAGATCCCCGCCGTGCGCTCGGTCCATCCGGGCACACATCCGTCGTCCTCCGTCAGCGCCCCCGTGTCCATCACACGGTCGCCGGTGTACACTTTGTCGTCGTTGGAGGTGTCTGAACTGCCGGGCGTGCGGCGCATGGGGGGTTGCCAGCACGTCGTACCGTCCGCCACGGGGTAGAAACACCGCTTGTCGGCCACTTCGATGTCCACGGCGCAGTCTCCCCCGCTCTGCCCCGAATTACAGCCCCATGCGGTGGGGAAGTGCCCCACTGGGATGGTGTATATATAATTTTTGAACGAATCCCACTGGTTCTCGTCGTCCACGCGATCCCACCACGCGTCCCAGTCACCACGTGACCGGTACGACTCGTAGTCGAAGGGACAAATCGTGTGCCGGTCGCCTCGTTCCGGTTTCGCCGTTTGACCACTGCCGCCCATGTCGGACTGGCTGCAATCGTGGCGCAGCAAGCAGCACCCGACGCCCACCTCGCGATATTTCTCCGACACGGTCCACGTACCATCCGCGGCGTTGCACGCGTCCATCGTAGTGTGGTTCTTGCTGCACGTCCCCGCGTCTTCGTGCGTCCACTCTTCGTATGTCGTGCCCGCTTCGCACTGCGTAGCGGGGTCATCGCACGGGACCCCACCCGGGTCCGTGTACGTGAGCTTGGCCGTCGGCCCGTACTTTCTCGCCGACTCGTAGCAGAGGAGACCCTCTGACGTCGTTTGCTCCCAGTCCATGTAGCCGCGCCTGTACTCTTCGTTACAATCATCCCCCGTGCACGGGTAGTTGCCACCACCGGTCCATATTGCCCCGTGGCGCTGTTCGTACCCCTTTTTCCAACCGCAGTTCTTCGCGCACATGAAACCAAGACTGTCGTGCTCGTCCCCGCGACAAAACGCACCGCCGCAGTTCTCGTACTCGTAGACAAAGGATGTGCACCTTCCGTTGCGCCAGTAGCAACTTGCTTTTCCCGGTCCGACTTCTGTAGCATTGCAACCGTCCTCTTCCATAATTTCTTCGCACTTGCGGTTGTCAAAATCACACACGAATCCAGCCGTCGAATCCTCGTGGTTGTCCGCACGCTCCCACACCGGGTTGTGGTACAACTGCTCCCCGTCTTTGTCCTTCCAGCGCTGTTGGAACCCGCACTCGAAGGTGTTGGTCGAACTGTGTTTGAGAAAATCTTTCGCCTGCTTGGCAATGGATACTTTAAGGGCGTTGTTGTCTATTTCCGTCGCAGCCACAGTGATGGCACCAGCGACCATACTCAGACCCCCAGTAAACACCGCCGCACCGGCGCCGACGACACCTATGCCCCAACCTACCGCAGACCGCACACGCTGCTCGTTGATGTTGTAACTGTCCCCGTAGGACGAACCGATCCAACTCGCCCCGTACTCGTCCTTGATGTTTTCGAAACGCGAGTTTTCTTTGCCCGCTACACCGCACCGTCGCCGGCACGTGTTGGAGGCAGGCCACTCGAATTCTTTCAGCGTCGGCCCGCCACGGTTACTCGGCCACGACTCACTGGCGTCCGAGTGCTTTTCCCGAGTACTGCCTTTCACACCCTCGTCCGTATTGACAGAGTCGTCCTCCCACTGGAAAAACTTGGTGTCATCCGTGTGGCAAAACACGGTGCCGCCGGGTTGACCGTCCCAACAGTCCTCGTCCTTATCGCACGGCGCACCCATCGGGCGCTTTCCGACGACGGCCGTGTACCCGTCACTGTCTGCCTGACCCTGCATGTACGTTCCCGCGCCTAAACAACAGGCGCGCTCGATGTTATAATCGCGCAACGATGTGTCTTTGCCCCCTGTCATTGGGCGCTGCGTCGGGTACGAGTGTTTGTCGGCGTCGGCCGAATCCGGACTGTACTCGTTGCCGATCGCGCTGTCCTTGCGCACGTAATGCCGCGAAAATTTTTCACCTTTCTTTTCCGTATTGCGCTTGCAGTAGCTGGCGCTGTCCGCGAAAAACGGTTCGGAGGTGGTCAAGTCCTTCCCAATTACCGACACACCGCCGTCGTCGCCCGCCTTCTCCGTACCCTCGAGTTTGATGTTGCCGAACGTGTGCGAATCGGTCGAGATTAATCCCGAAATGCAGCCTTTCTTTTCCGTGTTCCACACGTCGATTTTCGTGTTGACGATGCACCCGTCCGTCTGGGCGCAAATATCTTTTTCTGCGATTTGACTGCACGGATTCGGCTTCTCGGTGTCCACGCGCTGGTCCGTGTAGTCCACAAACCCGTCCGGACCACCGTCCACGTTGCTGTTGGCGACCGGGCGGAGCTTGGAAAACCAATCAAAATCATCACCGTCTGTCCACTGGGGCTGCCCAATGCACCCGGCGATAAAGTACTCTGATTTGGGGTGCGCGACCGTGCTCGCGCGCCGTGCAATGTTGCTATTCCGGTGAAATTTGGCTTCTTCGACGTTTTCCCCACTCAATGTCCACATTACGCCGACATGACCACTGGGGTAGTTGCGCCAACCGGGGTCGGTTTTTAACAGATTCCAATCAGTATTCAACGGTGCTTCTCCCATCATTTCCTGTGCGAGGAGCCCGTCCTTGTCTTGCATCTGCAAATCCTCACCTCCGTAAAAATCTTGGTAGACGTTCATCGAACAAACCTTTTGGTTGCTGGCGTCGCCGTGATCGATGTCGCTCGAATTTCGGAATGACTTCCCGAGGCAACCGCGCTGGAATCCGAAATCGACGACGTCGCGGAGAGTACGCAGCGACGGTTCCTGTTGACTCCCCGGCTGTTCGATCTGGTCGAAGGTGACCATGCCCACACCATCGGACAAATCCAAACTGTGGAAGTTGTATGAATCGGACTCAAAACCTTCGGGGCATGATGCCGAAGACGTCTTTTCCCACTTACAATCTCCATTGCCAGTGCCCGGTTGGCGGTAAACAAAGTAATTACATCCATTCCTGTCGATGCACGCTTGCTCGCAGGCGTAAAATGAATTAAAATTGCCCAGAGATTCGTCGTCGGATCTGCACTTTACGCCCGATGTCACCATGGCAGAGCGGATGCATTTATCGTTCATGCAGGTGCCCCCATCGGGACACTTGCCTTGGGTGCATAGGGCTGCCATTAGTCTTTTTGTTTGCAAGCAACAGATTTTTTTTCACAATTCCATTTTTTTACGACCTTGTCAATTCGGTACGAATATGAGGAAACATTGAGTTGAATTTTTTTTCAAGTTTCGAAAAAATCAAAAATTAACAGCGACTTTCGAGCCCTCCTGTGCTCTGAACCAATCTCACGCGTCAAAACGAAGAATTTTTTTAAAAATTGAAGATCATTTTTTTCTTACAATACAGTATGTCTGCCAACTCACCAGCTGAACCCGCCGGCGACGATACTCTCATGGGCTTTGGGGACGAGGACGCCCTCCCCGGCGAGACGCCTGCCGGACCACCCACCGGGGCAGCTTCAGCGGTGGAAAAACCGTGTTGGTGGCACGAGACAGTCGATTCTCAGTTAGTGCAATTCGCACAGTACGCGAAATGTTGTATCAAGGCCAAGGCCTTTTTGCTCCGTGCCAGTGCTCTCAAATGGGGAAAAACCAGATACTACTGCGAATGCTCCGTCAAACCACTCATGGTCTTGTGCATGGATAGCATTTTTACCCACACTTCCATGGAAGGATTTATTCAGTGGTGCCGTGATAGCAGTCTCGGGTCAGAACAGAAAATGTACGCCTGTATGCTCATCGTCGAAGGCAAGCGACAGCAATTTCTAAACATTGCAAAGGAACTGGTGAATGTCGAAATTCAACGTCGTGTCGAAGAATACAAAGTCCAAACTTGGAGGCACAACGGGAAATTTAAGTTTGAACACACTCGAGATGAATGGGGAGATATCACCCGGCGTTACGATCACACTTGTGAAGTGTGGGAGGGTATCACTGCAAAGGATTTGAATCGGGATATTGCTCATATCAGGACCCGTGTTGAAAATCTGTTTTCGAGCAATAATGATGCTTTTAGGTGTTATTTTCTCGAGTGCGAAGACATCGGTTACGATGATTTTATTCGTGATGTAGGCAAGGAAGGTGAACAAGTATTTGAACTATATGATCACGATCTCTGTTTTTATGATGATGATTTCTCAACCGTACCGGAGTTCATTACTCGGATTCGCGACACTCTTGGATGTTTGTTGGATACATATGAAATTGAGGAAGCTCACTACAATAAACGCGATGGATGGTGGCCCCTCTGTCTCGTACGCAGTGTCGAAGTAACCCACAAAGAATACCCGGAAGAGTGGGAAAATTACATTTATTTTGACCCAATTCCGGTCCCTTCCTTTGAGGTTCATCCCTGCAAAGACTACGATAAATTCATGCGGTGGTTCTCGCCCGGACCATTGATTCAGCAGCTGCAAAATGTTTCACCATTGGATTATAAACCCGGATACACCACCCGTCGGAGGATGACGGATTGTCTACAGCGCTCGCCTTTTTAATCGTCCGTGCCTAGGCGCGTTGCAAAGCGAGGAGATAAAACTATTTAGAGATGCGTAACCCTTTGATTAAATCCACCACGGGTCCTTTTTTCTTTTTCTTCGGCTTATTCTTCGCGGCGGCGACGGGCGCGACACCTCGCCGTTTGCCTCGGGGCAGCTTGCAGCCCAATTTTCGTTCAATGCGGACAAGAAACTGTGGGTTGGGAATGGCCCGCCCCGCTTCGTAGTCGGCGATCATGCCGACCCGTACGTTTAGCGCAGTGGCAAGCTGCTTTTGCGTCATACCCTTTGCCGTGCGCGCTTGCGCGATGGCCGCGCGAAGCTCGTTCCCCACTTTGGCGTGGCGGAACGTCTCCTCGCCCCCCTCCTCGAGCTTGCACATGTTTTGCTCACCGCCGACGCGCCCAGACATGGCCACGGCCGACGTGTTGCTTTTGCCCATTTTAAGACGCGTGCTCGTGTTTCCCGCGCGGCGCTGGGCGTTCGCGTGCGCGCTCTTCGACGACGTCGGTCCGTGCACGCCTTTTTTATGGAACACGACGGGTGCCCACTCTTGCTCTTGTTGTCGAGCGGCCATTGGTTTACGCCTGCCAACCCAAAAAAAACAGTTGCCCCTGAACACGGAGATTACTTGCTGCCGCGCCTACCGCTTAGTGGGTGCAAGTATTCGACCACGGCGGACGTCGGGCTCTTGAGTGCGTCAAAATCTTTGGTAATCTTTTTGTGCCGAGACGCTTCGCACGCTGCGAGTGCCTTTGCTCTTGCAGTCGTCCACATGGCATCCGCGTCGTCTTGTCCCAGTCGTTCCGCCAAAAGAATATCTTTGAATACGCCAATGAAATCCTCATTGTCGTCGTCTTTGATGTTCCCGACGAAAAACGCAGCAGGGTAACGAAACTTCTTCTCGTCAATGGAATTCAGAAACATGAGCAGAAAGCGGGGATCCAACAACATCTTTGCAGCGTCCAGCGCGGCCATGGGAAACGGGATGTTGGCATTCGCGAACACGCGTTGTGTTGCGCGAGCCACTTCGGCTTCTCGACGTGCCTGTTGCTCCCAGATTGTGCCCGGCGTACCGCCCGGGCCCAGTGTTTGCAACAGGTTGGAAGTTCTTATTGGGTCGGAGATTTCGTTGATGATGGTCAGTGCAATCACATCCCGGTCGTGCAAAGGCACGGCCAGTGCGTACATACTGTCCATGGTTTTCCACCGACCCATGCTGAAATTAGTTGCTTCTATTTTGTTCAACTTGTTCATGGTTTTTCGGTTTACACACAATACGAATGCATCCGAAAACGACGACGACGACGCCGACGACGCCGACGACGACGCCGACGACGACGCCGACGACGCCGACGACGATGAAGGAACCGTGACAAAGACATGTGTTTCGCTCGCCCACACGGTGTGGGGAATGCTCAAAACCCTGCACATCAGCGCAAATGC
>Ga0209709_10004960_pt1 | contig 10606 bp, 12 predicted proteins | sample ArcticOcean_MG_C_2_FD_187435 | JGI IMG/M metagenome (GOLD analysis project Ga0209709, IMG submission 187435) | Marine microbial communities from western Arctic Ocean - ArcticOcean_MG_CB4_136 (SPAdes) (version 2) | ecosystem: Environmental > Aquatic > Marine > Oceanic | place: Arctic Ocean...
GTAGAACACGCCAAACCATTCATTTATCTTTACATCAATTTTTACCTGAACCCACAATGATGATAAAATTACAAATGAACCTAACCAAGACCATAATTGCCATTTTTTTTGTGTAAAAAATTTAAACATTAAAATTATTTAAGAAAGTTATCTGCATAGGATTTTTTAACAGTCTTTCTTTTTTTTGGTTCGATAATATCAAAATCTATTTTATTCTTTTTTGCATATTCTACAGCTAATTCTTTGGTTGAAAATTCTAAATTTAATTCGGAAAGAGTATTGGAGCTTGTCTCCCAACCCATTAAAGGGTTAACACCAGCATTTTCTGTTTCAAATTTGATAACCCATTTATCTGCCTTACCAAGGCCAGACTGCATAGAATTTTTTGTTGGAATATAAATCTTAGCTTTAATCATAATAAATTGGTCGGGGCGGCAGGATTTGAACCTGCGACCCTCTGGTCCCAAACCAGATGCGCTACCAGGCTGCGCTACGCCCCGATTGACGTACTAATACATTAGATATTGATAATTTCAAACAATAAAGAACATCAAAAATAAGTATTTTTTGTAGAATCAGGTATACATGAATAATGATCATTACATGTAATAACTGTAATAAAAATTTTTATATAGAAGCAAGTCTCATACCTGAAAAAGGAAGATTGCTTCTATGTAATGGTTGTAACCACAAATGGTTTTTTAAAAAAGAAACAATAAATCTACCTATTACAAAAATTAAAAGCAATACCCCCCAAGAAAACCCAAAGATATTTAAAGAAATGATAGACTCTGTACAGAGTGAAAGTTCCGAAACGATTGAGCTTTTGGAAAAGCCAAGTAATGATAATTATGCATTAGAAAAAATTTCTATTAAAGACAAAACTAGAAAAGAAAAGGATATAAAAAAAGACGTGTATCTAACAAAAGATACAAAAAAAAATAAAAAAAAATATACTATATTAAGCTTAATTATTATTTTTATAATTTCGTTTATAGCTTTAATGCTTGTTTTGGATACATTCAAAGTCCCTATTAGTAAAATTTATCCAAACATAGAGCACATATTATATAGTTTATACGAAACTATTAATGATATTTGGTTATTTTTCATCGATTTAATTTAATATTATGATTAAAACATTATCAAAACCTTTTAAATGGTTCTTTAAGTTAGAAGCTGCAAGTGGTCTGGTATTGTTAATAGCTGCTATAATAGCTTTAATAATAAGCAATTCTGAATTTAGTGAATTATATTTTACTACATTAGATAAATATTTATTTGTTGGCATAAATAATTTCGGTTTAAAGCTCTCAGTCCATCATTGGATTAATGATCTGTTAATGGCTATATTTTTTTTCTTTGTAACATTGGAAATTAAAAGAGAATTTATTCAGGGTGAGTTGTCTAATTTAAAAAAAGCATTACTTCCAATAATAGGAGCTGTTGGAGGCATGATGGTCCCCGCCCTTGTTTATTTGTGGATAAACTTTGGAAACACTGAAACATTAAATGGTTGGGCCATTCCATCTGCAACAGACATTGCATTTTCATTGGGAATTTTATCACTGCTTGGTTCAAGAGTGCCCATCTCACTAAAAATTTTTTTGACAGCTCTTGCAATAATTGATGACCTTGGTGCAATTCTCATAATAGCTTTTTTCTATTCAGGAGATTTAAGTATAAGTTATTTAAGTTTAATCCTGGTCTCTTATATATTTTTACTTATTTTAAATAAATATGGAGTTAAAAAATTTGTTCCTTACATAATAATTGGTGCTTTCATGTGGTACTTTACATACAAATCAGGAATTCATGCAACAATTGCTGGCGTACTTTTAGCATCAGCAATACCACATAGAGCTAAAGTTAAAGATTTTTCTTTATTAATTAAACTTGAACATGCGATCAGTCCATATGTGGCTTTTATGATAATGCCTATATTTGCATTTGCAAATGCAGGTGTTTCATTAGAAGGCCTGTCTTTATCGTCATTATTTCAACCAGTACCACTGGGAATTCTTCTAGGATTGTTTGTTGGTAAACAAGTGGGTGTTATGATTTTTTCTTTTTTTGCAGTAAAATTAGGTGCAGCACAAATGCCTGACAATTCAACCTGGTTAAGTTTATATGGTGTTTCTATTCTCACTGGAATTGGTTTTACAATGAGTTTATTTGTTGGGAATTTAGCCTTTGCAGAGAGCACGCATTATATAGATGGGGTAAAAATTGGTGTTTTAGCAGGATCTTTATTATCAACTTTGTTTGGTTATTTCATATTGTTATTTTCTTCAAAAAAATAATCCATGCTTTATAAAGACTATTTATTAATTCTAACAAGTTTAATTATGTTTTCTTTCTTTGAAAAAGCTGATGCGAAATATGAAAAATTGTTTTTTGACTTAAGTATTAAAAGCATAAATAATGAAATTATCAACCTTAGTGAATTTAAAGGAAAAGTAGTTCTTTTAGTTAATGTTGCAAGTAAATGTGGTTTTACCGAGCAATATAACGACCTTCAAACACTATATGAAAAATATAAAGAAAAAAATTTCTTAGTTATTGGCGTACCATCAAATCAATTTGGTGGTCAGGAACCTGGATCAAATAATGAAATAAAAAATTTTTGTGAAACAAACTTTAATATAACATTTCCAATTACAGATAAGGTTAATGTAAAAGGAAAAGATGCCCATAACATTTACAAATGGGCGAAAGAAAATCATGGAAGTTCGTCAGTTCCAAAATGGAATTTTCATAAAATTTTAATTAATAAAGAGGGAAAAATTCAAGATACTTTTAATTCTTTCATTAAACCATTATCTAATAAAATTATAAAACAAATAGACCTTGCACTATAAATTGATATTCATTCCATCAAATGCAGGAATTATATTTTTTGGTAGTTTTTTTTTAAGCTGATCATAATCAAGATCGCTATGCATATTTGTTAGGATGGTCTTTTTAGGTGATAATATTTTAACTAATTTTAAAACTCGATCTAAATTATAATGAGAAGAGTGACTCTTGTACCACAGGCAATCCACAATCAAAAAATCTAGATTGGATAATATTTTATAATCTTTTTGATAAAATAAGCTTACATCACTGGCGTAAGCTAATTTTCTATTTATTAAGTAACAGATACTTTCTATCTTACCATGCTCAGTAGGAATGGATTCAATAATAATTTTTTTATTTTTATTTGTAAATACGTATTTTTTTTTTAAATTATTTAAATTTAATATAGATGGATATTCACCAGAAGTTTTAAAACAATAATTAAAAGTTGAATTTAGATATTTTGAAGTTTTATTATCTGCAAAAACAGGAATTTGTTTTTTATTAATTAAAAAAAAAGGACGTAAATCGTTAATACCATGAGTTTGATCGGCATGAAGATGTGTATAAAAAACTTTATCTATAAATCTGATCTTATTTTTCAATAATTGAGTTCTTAAATCTGGAGATGTGTCTATTAAAAAGTTTTGATCATTAAATTTAATTAACGCAGAACATCTAGTTCTAAAATTTTTCTTATTTTTTAAATTACAATTACCAGAATAACCATCAGCACGTGGAACCCCCATTGAACTCCCACTTCCTAATATTATAAATTTAACGGACATTATTAAGTTATACGTTAAAGAGTTTATTAAAATTATCTGTAGTTAAGTCTGACATTTTTTCTATAGTGGTCTCTTTAAGAGTAGATAATTTATCAAGAGTGTATTTAATAAAACTAGGTTCATTTTTCTGACCTCTCATAGGTATTGGAGCTAAAAATGGACTATCAGTTTCAATAAGAAGCTTTTCCAAAGGAATATTTTTGAAAGTATTTTGAAGATCAACACTATTCTTAAAGGTAATTATTCCACTAGCTGAAAAAAAAGCATCCAATGTTAGTAGTTTTTCTGAAAATTCTAAAGACCCAGTGAAACAGTGCATTAAAATTTTTAATTTTTTATTCTTGTACAAATTAAGTATCTCAAATGTTTCATTTTCTGCATTTCTAGAATGAATAATAATAGGCATATTAAGCTCGATAGAAGCTTCTATATGAGCTTTAAAGCTATTTATTTGCTTAGTTTTATCACTATAATTGTAGAAAAAATCCAAGCCTGTTTCTCCAATACCTATTATTTTAGAATTTTCATTTATAACTTTGATTATTGTTTTCTTATCAACAATGTTTTCCCCAGTTTCGTGTGGATGTATCCCAAAAGTTCCATAAATTATTTTATCTTTTTTAACTATAGTTTTAATCTTTTCAAAACTGTCCAATGTTGTGCATATAGTTAAAAGTTTTGTTATACCGACTTCTTTAGATCTATTTATAACATCATCAAGATTTTCTAGTAAAGGTTCATGATCTAGATGACAATGAGAATCAATCATTTTTTTTTTCAATTTTCTTAAATAAAATATCTATTTTATTTATATTTTTTCCAGCTTTTAGGTAATTGTGAGAAGTAATCGATTCAAGATTTATATCCATCAAATTTAGATTAAATATTTTGAGTGCTTTTTCAATAGAATCAGGAATTATCGGATAAAGCATAAAGGAAATTTTTCTAATCATTTCTAGAGACGTGTAAACTATTGTATTTAATCTATCCCTATCATCTTTTTTTTTCCAAGGTTCTTGATCATTAAAATATTTGTTGGCTTCAAATAAAGCACTAACAATAAAATTTATATAAAAATTGATATTTTGATTATCAATTTCTTTTCTAATAGTTGATAAATTTTTTGTAAATTTGTTCAACATTATAAGGTCATCGTCATTAAAGTTTTTAATTTCAGGAACTTTTAATGAGCAATTCTTTTCTGTAAAAGCGGTTACTCTTTGGCATAAATTGCCATAATTATTTGCTAAATCACTATTGATACAATCTTCCAATCTGTCTTGTGATATATTTCCATCGTTACCAAAAGAAACTTCTTTAATTAAATAATATCTTAGCTGATCAAGACCATAAGTATTGATTATGTCTAGTGGATCTAAAATATTTCCTTTTGATTTTGACATTTTTTCATCTCCGGATAAAATCCAACCATGCCCATAAATTTTTTTGGGTAATGGAATTTTTGCAGCCATTAAGAAAGCTGGCCAATAAACTGCATGAAATCTTAAAATATCCTTGCCAATTAAATGAATAGAGGCAGGCCAAAATTTTTTAAACAACTTGTCTTCAGTATTAGGGTAATTAAGAGCACTAATGTAGTTTGTTAAGGCATCTAACCATACGTAGATAACATGCTCAGAGTTACCTGGTACTTTGATACCCCACGAAAAAGTTTTACGACTAATAGATAAATCTTTTAACCCCCCCTTAACAAAACTTAGAACCTCATTATTCCTTGATTTTGGTGAAATAAAATCAGGATTCTTTTCATAATAATCTAGCAGTTTATCCTGCCACTTTGATAACCTAAAAAAATAAGATTCTTCCTCAATCCATTCAACAGAAGATCCAGATGCTTGTGAAATTTTAACTCCATTTTTATCAACTATTTCATCTTCATTATAAAAAGCTTCATCTGAAACAGAATACCAGCCAGAGTATTTTGATAGATAAATATCATCATTTTTTTCAAGTACTGACCATAAATGTTGTACAGTTTTTTTATGCCTATCCTCTGTTGTTCTAATAAAATCTGTATTAGATAAATTTAATGTTTTTGAAAGATCTCTAAAAGTTTGACTAATTTGATCACAAAACTTGAGAGGCTCTACATTCTTATTCTCAGCCGCACGTTGAATTTTTAAGCCATGTTCATCTGTTCCTGTTAAAAAATGTACATTAAAACCATCTATTCTCTTAAACCGTGCAAAAAAATCAGCGATTATACTTGAGTAAGCATGACCCATATGTGGCTTAGCTGAAGGGTAGTATATTGGTGTTGTGATATAATAATTTTTATCCATTTAATAATTTTGATTTAAATTCTAAGAACAAACTTTCTTCATCAAGATTAAATTTTTCAGTATTGTCAATTTTAGTGATAAAATTGTGATAAAAGTTTATTAAGGATTTTTTTGTATTACTTAATTTGTACTCTTTTAAAAAAAACAATTCAATAAAGTTAACTAATAAGTTTTTTACAATCTTATTTTTCTTATAATATCCATTATTGATCAGTAAATTTAAAAAGTTAATCAATGTATAATCTCTTAGATCTATACTTTTATCGATTGAAAAGTTGATTAAATTAATTATTTCACCAGGAGTATTATAATAGCTAATGAGATCGTGATTAATTAGATCAAACAGATTTGCATTTAATATTTGATTTGAAACACTCACAGATTGATTAAATGTCAGATTAATCTTAAATGCTAGACATCTTGATTTTAATGTTGGTAAAATATATTTTTCATTATTATTAATTAGAATAAAAAACACATTTTCATTAGGCTCTTCAATAATTTTAAGTAGAGCATTAACAGAGTTCTTATTAAGGTTTTCAATATTATCAATTAATATAAATCTAGCCATATTATTAAATGCTGATTTATTAGTATAAGTAATCATTTCTCTAATTTGAGCAACATCAATATTTTTTTTATCATTTAATAAATCAATTAAATAAAAATTTGGGTGTGAATTATTTTGTAGTAATTTAAAAGATCTATTCTCTTTATTTATGGTGAGTTTATTTGAGTCATATTTAAAATCTTCATTATTTGACAATATGTAATTGATAATATGGTAAGCCATAGTCGATTTACCTAGACCCTTTTTACCTGTTAACAAAATTTTAGTAGGCATTTTTTTTTTATTATAAAGTGTAGTGATCTCATTAAAAAAATAATTCATTCCATATAATTGTGTATTTTCTGAAGGGTTTAAATTCATATTTAAATCAAATCATTAATTTTATTTAATATAATTTTTTCATTGTATTCAATGGGCAGATTTGAATTAATTTTCATATATTTCTTAGGATTTTTTTTTAAAATTTTTAAGAAACCTTTTTGAACCTTGTCATAAAAATTACTATCAAATTTATCATATCTATTCAAATTTTTTCTTTTTAATAATCTGCTCTCCATATTTTTTTGATTAACAGTACTTAAAAAAGTAAAACTTATATTTATATCTTTTAACAAAAAGTAATTAGTGTCTTTAATAAATTTAAGATTTATTCCCATACCATAATGCTGATAAGCAATTGTCGAATCTGTAAATCTATCAATTAATATAATTTTTTTACCAATATTTTTCTTAATTAATTCAATATTTTCACTTCTTGCAGATAAATATAGTAATAAATCAGTATGTTTGTTAAATGTAGATTTATTGCTTAATATAAGTTTTCTAATTATTTCAGAGTTTTTACTTCCGCCAGGTTCTCTGATTTGAATAAATTTTTTATTCCTTTTTTTTAAATATTTAGCAACCTTATTTATATGATGGGATTTACCGGTTCCCTCAATTCCCTCGAACACTATAATCGATTTTTTAGACATCACCCCAAATCAAAAAATTAATTGATTTCATCAATCTAGAGAATACATTTATTTTTTTAACATCCTCAAAAGCTAATAAATCATAGACTTTAACAAGTTCATTTTTATAGCTAATTTTTAACTTACCCAAAATATCATCTTTTTTGATGGGTGCTTTTATCGGTCCTGTATAATTAACAGTGACACTTAAATATTTTTTTCTATTTAAACTTTCGGATTTAAGTAAAGTTTTATAGATATCCTGATTAATGTAAGCATTAACAGTTTTCTTTTTTCCCAGCCAAACTTTAAGGTCTGTGAATATTTGGTTTTTTTTTGCTATTTCTATAGTAGCAAATTGTGATAGGCCGTAATTTAATAATTTTTCAGATTCATAAGACCTACTACTTTTGGTTTTAAATCCACTTCCTACTGCAATTAGCCTTCTACCATTTTTATTTATAGAGGAAGCTAGTGAATATTTTTCAACAGCTAAATAACCAGTTTTAATACCGTCTACAAATTTATTTTTATTAAGCAGAGAATTAGTATTTGGTTGAGTTATTGGTTCAGTGCCAGTTCTATCCCATGTAAATTCTAATTCTTTAAAGTAATCGTAATATTCAGGGTAATTTTTAATTAAATAATTAGACATTATTAATATATCCCTAACTGTTGATATGTTATTAGGATCATTTAATCCGGATGCATTACTAAAATTGGTACTAGTCATGCCTATTTCTAAAGCTTTAGAGGTCATTAAACTTGCAAAGGCTTCCTCAGAGCCGGCAACACCTTCAGCTAAAGCTACACAGGCGTCATTACCAGAAACAATTATTATTCCCTTTAAAAGGTTTTGAACTGTTATTTCGTCATTAACCATAATAAACATTGATGAATTTGCTGGCCTTGATAATCGCCATGCTTTTTCAGAAATTGTAAATTTATCACCTAATTTCAAATCTCCACTTTTTATTAAATCGAATGCAACCATTGCTGTCATAATTTTTGTCATCGAGGCAGGATATATAGATTTATCTGGATCCTTTTCATACAAAATTTCACCTGAAAGGTAATCTTGCAATATTGCAGTCCTTGCCTTTATTTCAAATGCGGCATATGAATTAAAAGTTAATAGTACAGTTATTAATATTGTTAAAAATTTTATTTTAATCATTTTTTATAATTTCTAAGTTTTCAAATTCTAGTATGCTTATATCATTATATGATTTTTGTAGAGAATTAATGTTAGTAAAAGGCCCTAAGTATACTCTATATTTTTTATCTGAAATTTTTTTAATTTTAGGATTTTTATTTAAACTTTCAGTCTTGATTCTATTCAGCATCATTTTGGCTGTATCATTAAAGTAAAAATCAGCAATTTTTATTGTGTAAGAAAATTTTCTATTAAAAACTTTTGTATTATCCTTTTTCACTATATTTAAATCGTTAATGCTAATAGAATCAATTGGTGCTTTAATTGCAACATATTTTTCCTCATCATAAGTTTTAGCTTTTTGAGCTACAAAAATTGAATTTTCAAGTATTTGCAAAATTTCAACGTAAGGCTGGTTTTCGTCTAAATCCAACTCTTCCACTATTCTCTTAGATAATACACTATTATTGAAAGAGGGATATTTGGAATTTTTTCCCACCGTTCCTATTAAAGATTTATTATTTAAAATATTGGTAATTTTAACCTGTGTATTTATTTTCAAATTTTTTTGAAATATGATTAAAGCACGTTCATCAATTTTCTTATTAACTATTTTACGCTCGTATAGGTCCTCACTATAAATCAATGCAAAGCCCTTATTTGAGTAAGCATTAACCACAAAATTATTTGCTTTATTTTTAACTAAAGACCCTGTTGTACAATTTGTTAAAAATAAAAAAATAGTTATAAATAAAATATTATTATAAAGCATTTTTAAACTTATCTTTCAGAGTACACACAGCTAGGCCAAATCTTAAAGATCTATTCCACTGAAGTATTTTTTCATAATTTTCAAAAACAATAAAAGCTGGTTCTAAATTTTCAGCATTCGGCATAATATCTTTATCCGGAGTAATAATGGCACCAATCAAGTCTTCATCAATTAAGTAACTATCTTTGTCATTTATATATTTTTTAAGAACTTCAAATTTATTTTTATTATGTAATTTTTTGGCAGAAGTATTTAATAATTTTTTGGGTACATTTTTAGTTAAATTTACCTTCACGAAACAAGGTTGATTTTTTTTCCAACCAATTTTATTTATATAATTAGCGGCAGATGCGAAAGAGTCTTTTATTGATTTTAGTTCAATAATAGAATTTTCATCATAATCGATTGCATATTGTTCTATTGTTGACGGCATAAACTGAAAATAGCCAAAAGCACCAGCCCAAGATCCATATAAGATGTTGTGATCAATTTTTTTAGATTCAACCAGTTGAAGGATCGTAATAAGTTCATTTGTAAAAAATTCTGATCTTCTTTCATCAAAACTCAATGTTGCCAATGATGATAAAATATCCATTTTACCAACATATGTTCCAAAGTTTGTTTCTATGCCCATTAATGCCAGTAATAAGCTTTTCTCTACTGAAAACTTAGTATCAATAGAGTTTATGAAACTTTCATTTGAGCTGTATAATTTAGTACCTTGTTTAACTTTCTGCTGAGAAGATCTCTTAGATATATAAGTTTTTGTGTCTTCATAAAACTCTGGTTGAAAACGGTCATACTTGATAACCTTAGGTAAAAAAATAACATCAGACATAGCCCTATTAAAAGTTAATTCAGAAATATTATTTTTTAATGCATAAACTTTAAAATTTTTTAACCAATCATTAAATGAATCATCGTTTGCATATAAAGTTCCATTGGTGATGAATAAAAATAAAATTATAAAATATCTAATAATTTTCATATAAATCTTTTAAATAAATAAATACAGCAATCCAGATTAAAATGAAACTTACTAACTTTGTGATTGAAAAAGGCTCATTATAATAAAAAAAACCCAGTATAAATTGAAAAGTAGGAGTAATGTAGAATATCATTCCTGTTGGACCAAGGCCACATAACTCAACACCTCTAACGTATAAAAATAAAGGAATCACCGTCATTGGACCAGCTAATAATAATAAAAGCATTAATGACG
>Ga0209709_10004961_pt1 | contig 10605 bp, 7 predicted proteins | sample ArcticOcean_MG_C_2_FD_187435 | JGI IMG/M metagenome (GOLD analysis project Ga0209709, IMG submission 187435) | Marine microbial communities from western Arctic Ocean - ArcticOcean_MG_CB4_136 (SPAdes) (version 2) | ecosystem: Environmental > Aquatic > Marine > Oceanic | place: Arctic Ocean...
GGGGGGGGGGGGGGGAGGGGGGGGGGGCGTGATTCGCCCACGGTGTTTCTCGCATTCCAGCTTTAAACGTCGGTGTACGAGTGGTATGTGTGATGGGTCGCCGCTATGGCTCTGACTTCTATGCCTTCTGCCGCGGTTTCCGTCATGTTTTTTCGCCCCTCTGGAAGTCCGTGGCGAAGCCTAGCATCCGCCGCCGAGACGTTTGTTGCGCGCACCACGGGGGCACCGCGGGAGTTTTGCCATTGTGCGCTGTTGGTCGACACTGCGTACATCGCCTCGTGTCGCAAGGGCGTCGATAAGCGAGTGTCCGCATCGGCGCGCCGTCTTCGTCAGCGTGGTGCGACCAATGGTTCATATCCTGGCGCAATACTTCGGAGAGGTGGTGCTCCCGACAAAGGGCGCAACATGGCGGGGGTAAACGAGGGCGACCGTATCCGTGCCTTGCGGGCAGCGATCACAGGCAATGTCGGGCCCGCGCGCCCTCGAGCGGCTGCGCCGCCGGTGGTTGCACCTCGCACGGCTAGCCGTCCAATTTGGCCCGCGTGTCGCTGGGTGCAGCTTACTGCGGTAGAAGGCATCGGCGTGTGCGTTCTCCCCGTGTCGGCTGCGTGTTTTGAAGACTGTTCGGTTATACAGTTCCCCGGGCTGCAGTTTGCCCAGAACCACGGCAGTACATCCCAACTAGAGGCAGCTCTGGAAAGAATGGTGTGTTTCTTCAAACACGAGCGAAATAAAGTATACGACTACTCGCCGTATTGGACCGCAGGTACAAGTTTGTTGTACCACCAAATGTGCAAGCAGCATAGCACGAAGCCACCGACCGCTTACTTTTGTTCGGATTTCGTCGCGAGACTGCTCTTAGCGCTGTTGGAATGTGACTGCTGTGGCAAAAAGGGGTGCGAGTGTGCCCCTATTCTAGACGGCGAGTTGAAGCGGTTAGACCCAAAAGGGCTTACCCCGAACAAACTGTTCCTCCAGCTTCGGGCCCACTGCGACGGCAACACAGCCGATGGCGAAACACACGTGTACGACCGACCGCGACCGCCATGGTCGATTGGCCGTGTGGGCGCCGCGAGCGTTTAACCAAACCATTGTCGAGTAGGCACCCGCCCCTCCCTGTGGTCATTGTCGCACTGCAGCACTTGTTTTTTGTACGCCGATTAACATGGAATCCGCTTGTGGATTCCCGTTGGAAATGCACAGCCACGCCGCGGCGGCCACGCAGAACACTATGGACAAAGACACGAAACGAAGTTCTGGGCCGTGCGTTTGTGCCGTCTGTGCACCCCGTGTTGGGATGGCCGGTGGGATTCGCTCTATGTCCTTCACGCTCGCTTTATTTATGAGCGAGTCGATTATAACGGCTCATGGCGTTGCCCGCGACCCCCTCGTCGCGCTGATATGCTTTGCGGCGTTTGCCGCCGCCGCTCACCGACTTCGTGGCGGCGCCCTTGGTGTTTTCATGTGTCGGTCGCGCGCTGTCTGTTCCGCAGCCCGCCGCGGCCGCTGCGAATCGCGCGTTGCTCTTGAGACCGAAATGCTCACGCTGTTTTGCATGGATCTCTGCACCGACGTTGCAGATTACACGTTGATCCGGTACTCTATAGTTTTTATCGAGTTCGCGTCTGCTTCGGCCCACAGCGGCGTGGACGCGCTTGTGAGAACTGCAACTCTACACGTGGCCCCGGTGTTGTGGCTGTGTGCGGTGCATTTCGCGTCGAGTAAGAGAGTGGCGTGATAACGTATTTTACATTGCTTATTTTCGCAACCAGCATACCCGCGGCGTTTACAGCGCCAACACAGAATAACCAAGCGTAACAAAGAACCACACGCCCAACGAGGCCACGGCAGCGGTTGATTGGCGCATGTGCTTCGTTGCGTTGTTTGCTACAACCGCCACAAACACAAATGAATACGTCCAAAAGTGGTGCTCCACCCGGTCGTCTTCCCACTCAAGAATAATCCCGACAACGAGTACCACGCACGAAACGACAAAAAAGCGAGGCGCCCAGTCAGGCATGTGGTAGTGCGGTTTTGTCACGTGTACGATCGCGTACCCCACCAATGCCATCGCGATTGCGAGCATCGCGGCCGCGCCCATCGAGTTTGCGGTCCCAAGAACAATCGCAAACGCAACTAGTCCGGTCTCGACGCCGAGCGCATCATCAAGTGCACCGTTGTATCCACTTTCGCCAGACTCGCGTTGCATCGCAAGCATCATCAGACACGCGATCGCACCGGAAATCAAGAGGCCGCCAGTGCGAGCCATCGCGTGGTAGGCGGGGGCCCCGATGTCTAGGCGGCTGTCTTCGGAAAGATCCGCGAGGTCTTCGGTGTACGACGAAGAGGGTGCGACGAGTTGCACGTGGAGATCGCTTCCCATCTGTGGGATACAGATGGTCTTGGGGGGGGCGCCGGTCGCGAGGTTGAAATATGTGTTGTTCTGACAGTATTCAGAATTCACCGGCGTGAACTCCATGTTAATTGCTGGTACGACAATATGAGCGAGGGCGAATGCGGTCCATATGCCCACACACGCACACGCGCCGATAACGTAAACGGAGTACACGCTCACGGAGGCGGGCGCGGCGGCAGTAGACGGCAGCAGTGCGCGCGACCTTGCGCCCCCCCCCAGTACCACGTCAGCAAGCGTTTTAAGACACCCTAGCAGCAGAACAGCCACGGTGGACGTCCACCACAAAGACACCGACGAATCGACGTCAACCAGCCTCCAGTCTGTAGTTGTGTACAGCTCGTGTGCCACGTACGATTGAAATAATTGGTGTGCTGCGATTACCATGCCGGCCACAGCCGCAAGCGATCGCATGAGCGTTGTGAGGGTCCACATGCCGCCGCCTTCGCCCTTGAAGTGTTGAACCTCTTCCGCGATGATGTAGACCTGAACGCACGCAACAAAAACGCCGCATAGCCCGGCAATCCAAAAAGTGGATTCCATATACCACGCGTCGTTATCAGCGGGTGGGCCGGTCGTTTCAGGGCGGCCATTGTATTCGGGGGCGGTGTGAACACAGCGGGCGGCTTCGCACGCGACCACCGCATTGGATGCCGACGTCGCCGCCGCCGACGGCTCGGCGGACTGTTGCGCATTGAGCAACAGTGCAGTGCATCCCTGCTGTTCCAAGCACAAAGCAGCTTCAGTAACGCACTCGTTCAGCACACAGGACGCGTTACCCTCCGAGTACGTGCAAACTGCAGCTTCGACGAAATGCTGCGTAGGTTGTGCCCCTTGCTCGTATGTATGTTCAATGTATGTCGCGGCAGCCTCCGCCCCGCTATGCAACTCCTCCGCACACGGCTCACTTTCGTTGCAAGCGGCGAGTTCGTTTGCACATACACCCCCACTGCCGGGGTCGTCTGTCTGCAAGTTCTCTTCCGCCTCTTCCCCCTCTTCCCCCTCTTCCCCCTCTTCCGCCTCTTCCGCCTCTCCCCCCTCTTCCGCCCAGGCCTGCCAGCTCTGCCAGTTCTCGCCCCATGTGCTCTCAATACACTCGATCGTACTAATAAGCAGTTCGCCTTCCACCCCCGTCGCAGTATATCCTTGCGCGAGATATTGCTCCAACTGGTCCCCACAGGCGTCGTGTGCATCAAAACAGTCCGTCACTGACTCGGTGCAGTCCCCGAACACGTCCTCCGAAACGAACATACATATTTCTAGCGCATGCAGCTTGTCGTTGTGCGCATCAATTTCGTCAGCAAACAACAGATTCCTGCACTCCGTGTCTGCCATGCATTCGTCTGCCTCGTCTTTGCAATGCCCCACACCCAATTCGGTTAACGTGTGCGCGAAAACGCATGATATGTACGCGATGGCATCTTCGTGTGACTCCGCAGCGCAGCCGGCTTGGTACTCGTCTGCCAAACACATGAACTCCTGGACGCACTGCACATCGGTGGTACACGCGACAAGCTCGTCGACACACAAGCCGCCGAGTGGATATGCGGAGTAGCTGTCTCCTGCGCCACAGTTGTTCATTGCGCACGTGGCAAGTGGTACGTATGCGTCGTGAAAACCTGTATCACTCTGGAGCGCACTGTCGATGCTGTCAAAGCCATGTCCGGCAGATGCCGCTGCAAACGCCGTACCCCCGTCGTCGCCGTTTTCAAAATCGACAGCGGCAGCGGCACACAACGCATTAGCTTCGCACGCTGCAAGTTCACCGGTACATGTCGCCTGTATGCAACTAAGTGTGAGCGACACGTCGTTGGTGTCAGCCGGGTCGTAGTCGTTGCCGTTGAAACCGTCGACACCATGCGGGTCGTAGTCGTAGTTGAACGTTTTCACGTGGCCGCCGGGGGCGTCGCCGCCGGAATCGCCGCCGGCGCACTGGTGTGCGTCGGCACATTCAAAGACAGCATTTAAGATGGCATTGGACTCGTCATCCGTATTTGCTAAAATGAGGTCTACCTGAGTCGGATCGCCGCCAGCAAAGGCGTTTAAAGCAGTAGCACATGCGCCCAGATCTCGACACGCTTCAAAAACGACGTTGCAGTTATTTTCCATACACGCGGTGGTGTTGGCCGGGACCTGGTCGAAGACGAAGTCCGCCGCAACAGGCGCGGCGAGGTGCGAAGCGAGTAACGCCGCGACCAGGAGGACGCACGCGAGCGGTTTCATTTTCGCAGCAAGTCGGTTTCTATCGCACTCGGATTCGTCGGCGGCGGCGTCGTTTATACTTATTACACTAATGCTGAGAGGGCGGTGCCCCGCACTGCATCTAACAACAGCCGTTTAGATGCCCGTAAAGCCAACACTCGCGGGTCTGTCGCCTAGCGCACAGTGTGCGCCGTCGTACGAAGGTGGCGGCCCCCCCCCCCCGCGCCTAATCTGTGCGACACGCCACGCGATAAGCTCCGCAACAATTTTTCTCACTAGACGCTCGGCTGGACAGCGATGTGCCCCGTAACCGAATGCCGTGAATCCGCGTTCCCACGCTGGCGACTCGTGCAACCATTCAACCCCTGCTATTTGTCGACTTTCATCCAACACACATGTGAGAGCACCGCCGGCGATGTCGCCACTGCTCATCGTTTCGCACAAGTTGTGTGCTTCTCCAGTAGTTACGTTCCACTGGGTTTCATCCAGTTCCCACGCCTCCCACGAGTCAACGGCATGCCCGGAGTCACCGGCGTGTCTCGCGCCCATCCTTTTGAAGTTTGTGTTGGTGATAAGCACTCCGCTCCCCGCAAACGGACAGTCTGTTTGCACATCAGGACGGTGAACTTTCCCCGGGAAAGAGTACGTTGGGGCAACCCTCATCAGAAAAGCCGAGGTCAATGCGTTGAGGCGATGAGACGGAACAGGGACGAGAGCGTACGCCCTCCCAAGTTCGGACATTCTCGTTTCGAGAGGAGTGCCGCCCCACTCGGCTACGTCCGCTGCCTCTTGGCCCGCATCACATGATTTCGAAGATGCTGGTGGGTAGGACTTTGATGCCGTCAACGTTAACCCGGGGTTCAGTGCCGAACACAGAACTGGGTCGTTGACGTAACACGTAAAAGTGCCGTCTACCCAGAAGTCCGAACACGCTGACTCCCGGGCATCTGTCATGCCGGGCCCAGTAATCGGGGATGGGTACCAGTAGTCTTTGCCAATCGTAGCCCCACCACTCTTCCCGTCAATGGTACACGCGCAAGGGTCCTTGTCAGGATTGTCAATGGTAAGCAACCCGACCGCATTTGCCAAGACACAATCCACGTTTCTGTAACCAACACTTGCCTCCCAAGATAGTATTATCGAGTAGATCAAATCGAAGGCCGCCTCGCCCCATGCTTCGACCTTATTATCGATATACTGTTGTAATCTGTGTCCGAAAGATCCAGCGTTAGCGTTACGTGCCGTTGCCGCATAAAACGAATCCTGAACCTCTGATGCGCGAAGTCTTAGCGACGCGGAAGCGCGTTGGCGGCCAGATTTCGTGCCCGTTTGGAATCTTGTCGCAATTAGTGGCGACACGAGCGCCGCCGTTGACGCCTTCGTCATGATTTCTGCAACGGCAGACACTCTCCCCCTGTAAGCCGCGTCTTCTTGGCAGCCGTCGTTAACGTGTAAAGCACACCAGAAATCGGTCGCGCGCGCGTGGCCCCCCTGGTCGTACGCACTATCGGTCGTCAACGACCGCACAGCGGCACGCCATGTCTGGTTGAACGACGCGTCGATTGCCTTGATGTACTGGGGTTTCCTGGTGCCCCGTTTGAAATTCGACGACACTGGGAGCCCGATGTTCGGCTTCGTCGCCAATGCCGCGCCCAAAAAGAGCGGCGCCGAGGTCTTGTCGTGGTTACACTTCAACATGGTGTCCTTGTACGTTTGGAGGTCCCAAACCCCCACCCCCCAACAGTCTTTCGAGGTTTCCAGGTTTGCGTCGTCTCCGGTGCCGTCTTTCCACACGACGCGCGGCGACTCGTTTGGTGGTAACCACGTCCCCGCGCTGCCGTCGCCCATCTGCACCCAGGCAGCGGCGAGGTTGCGTCGCGAGGAGAGTTCTGCGCCCATACGGTCGATTGAGATTGGGAGCCCGATGTCGGCGTCGAACAACGCGCTTGCCGCGCCGTCTATATTAACATGGAAGTCGATTGCTGCCGGGATACCACCCAAAAACGCAGTGGCCGCCGCTGAAATCGCTAACGCCCTCTCCCCAATGAACGCCGGCGTCGCTGCGGTTCTATCAAAGTTCTCGAGCCCCTCGGGTGCGTAGATTAATGCGGGCACCGCTTCGGTTGAAAAGAATGTAACCGCGACCCCCGCAACCGCCAACACGGCGACTATTGAGGTGACAACCGCACCACACAATTGTACGCAGCACTGCCCCGGATTCGCGGCCGGCGGTGCCGTGAGAGGTTTGACGTCGGGGCCGGTGTTACCACACTCGCATAGCTTGTCGTCGAAATGAACGCACCACACGACCAGGGTGGTCGAGAACAGCGCAAGCTGGCACATCGCTGCGTTGCCGTTGCAAAGCGCGACCGTCCAAATCGCGGCGTGAGACAACGACCACGCGCAAAGTTGGAGCTTCCCAGGGAAATTCCACAGTAGGACTGCGGTGACAGACGCAACCAATATCCGCATTCGTATTATCTTGTGCATCACGGCAATAAACAAAAGATTTGAATCCTCGGAGGAATAGAAAGACGCTAACGCAAACAACCCCACGCCAACAGCAAAGGACAAAAACGAAAACCAGTAGTGCCCCCCAGCCTCGTTGATGCGAGCATTGATGTCGAAGAATGAAGTTACAATGTATAATCTGGACACCAGAGTTACGGCGACCAACCCCCCCCATAATGAATAACCTGGTTCGTAGTGAGCCCCCCAAAGCATCCACGAGTCATTCCAATACACCGGTTTGCCAAAGAAGAGTATGCTGTCCGCCAGCAGAGAACAGCCAGAAACGAGAATGAAATAGGAGAATGCGAGTTTGGTTATGGCGTTTTCGTCATTGTCGTTTTTTTTGATGGCCGTCGCCGCCGTCGACTTCGCGTAGAAGCCGAGGCAAACTTGGAGGATGCCACACACAAGAGACACGATGCCTGTGACGACGGTGCCGTCCTCGTGTCCAAACGTACCCATGTCGACGCCCCAGTTGGTTGTCCTCGATACGAGTTTGACGCTTAAGACGCGTCGTGTCACTATCGACCGCGCAGTTGTGCCGCGCGGGAGGCAGAATACAAACCCCAGCACACGCACCACACAGTCAAAACGAAAGTCGTGCGCGCTTGTTACCACCGCCGGCACAGCCACCCGCGTCGTCGCTCTGGGCAAAGAAGCGGCGCTTGCCGAGCATTGTGACGAGAGAGCGAGTGTCTAGTTGGTGTGCTTTGTCGTGGCAAAACATCTTTTCAGGTGTTTTTTCGTATAACCAGACAAGCTGTTTTTGCCACCCCAGCATTGCCGATATCACCTTCAAATCGGCCTCCTCTTGTCCGGCGGAAGTCCTCCGCACGCACTGATCTTCGAGAAGATTCAGCACGCGCAACGCCCGGTTTACCTCTCCGGCGAGCCGGATCGTTGGTTCTAACGTGTGGAACATGAGATGCTCCAGAATCATTGCTTGCGTCCAAACTGGCGCCTCTGTGTCGGGAGAGGTGTCGCGACTTCTTTGCACAACCTCCGCTTCGAAGAAATCCGAGATTTCGAAGCTTAGTTCAACAATTGACATTGTCCCGAGGTTGTCAGCTATAAGTTTCATTAGCGCGGCAAACACCTTCGACTCCGTAGGGCCCGCGTAAAACCTACACCCCCAACACCGTTCGTCAGACACCTTTACAGGGGGCAGTGGGTGCAACATGCCACGCTGGTTTGCCTCTTCCCGCTGGGCGTCCCTCCCAGAGTCGTTGTCCGGCTCCATTGCAGCTGTAACCCCCAACTTCAAACCGACACCGCTTAAGAGCAAGAGTCCGGTCAGCCCGCATTCATGCTGAGCGAGGAGGGCGCGGCGATCTGTCGAAGAATCCCGAATTGGTGCGGTGTCTGCTTCTCCGCCCGAGAATTACTTCCGTTTTCGCAATTCACGGAGGACGCAAAACACAGGCGAATGGTCTGAGAGGCGGTCGCTGCCCGCGTACGACTCCATGTTGTACGCCCAACCACTCAGCTGCGCCTGAGACGCAAGTGCATTGTTCCACATAAAATCGTCGTACTTTCGGCCCGCCTGTGACGTCCCAACATTCCCCTGGATGCCGTTACCCCAGCTGGCCGGTCGCCCCACATGTGTATTGAAGTCGGCAGCAACGAGAACGGCGGAGCCGTTGTCGCGACTCTTGGCATCGAGTATGTCGAACAACGACTTCTTTTGTTCGCGAAGAGCGCCCGCGCGCGAAGATGGTGGTAAATGTGCGACCACGAGTTCGAAGACGACGGGGAGCCGAAATCTAAAATCCGTGACGCGTATGTGCAGCGGCGGGTAGTCGAACAATTCTTCGTGTTTCTCGTAATACAACTCCTCGCAAGCCACATCGATTGATTCTTTGTGGAGACACACGTGCACTTCTCCGTGGAACCTTGGCTTCGCCGCGACCGACGACTTCAATGAAAACCCCGCGGCGGGGGCGGCACTCATGAAGTTCGCAAGACCGCGCGGCGTCACTTCTGTGAACAGGAGAATATCACAGTCGCGAAACTCCTTTGAGACACCGGAGGTGTCGCGTTTCTCAAAGGTAGAGGCAGCAACCGCTGGCTGCTTCCCAGACAGCAAAATGCTTAGGGTGTCTGCACACTTCGTAAAGCGCGCCTTGTTCGTGTTCCAAAAGCCAATCCGCAAAGAGTGGTTCCCAGCGACGGCGCGGGGTTCTTGCCATACGCTTTCACTCGCAACAGCGCTGGCAACCGCTGCCACGGTCGCCCTGTGCGCGTTGGGCGGTTGCGGTGCATATTGCACCGGCGCGTCCGCCGCCACCTCCGCCGATGATGTGTGTTCGCGGCGGGAGAGCACTGCGTTTATTGCCGAGGTACCAGCTGGCCCAAGAGCGCCAGTCCGGCCTACAAAGGCGCGAACCACCTTCGCACGAGCCACATTCATTGCGTGCTGTGGACAACTTGCAGGTCGTCGAGCTAGTCTAAATGTGTGTCAACAATAATATCTTGTCTTAACTCGTTGTATCGAAAGCTTAACGCATATGCGGTCAATCGCGGCGGTGCGATGCCGCCAGACGCTACGATAGAAGACGCGATAGAAAGTCGTGACGGGAGCCCCGACGCACACTTGTTGCCGTGGACACCCGCGCCCCCACGGTTTTTCGAAAGCGGGGATGAGGGGGGCGACGACGACACCGATTCGTGGCGTTACCCAGAGGAAAATGGTTCTGCCGTGTCTGTCACTGCAGTGTTCCCGCCGCCTGCTGGCGTAGACCTGTTCGGGTCGCGTGTGGATCTGGCTAGAATCGATGGTCCAGATCGCAACGCATTTGCATTTATTGAAAGGTTCGTCTCGCACAGTGTGGTGCTCAAAGCAAATCGCGAGCATGTTGTCGCGTGGAGACTCAAGGCCTTCTGCGTCGAGGTGGTGCTGCGGGATGCTCGGAGGCTCAAACTTTCCGGCATGATGCTGCGAAGGAGGGTAGAAGAAGTGATTTCGGGACTAGAACGCGAGCGAGACGTGCTTCTCATTGCCGGCATACAATACGAGATCTTAGTGCGGGACTACTCGTGCGAGATGGAACGACTTGGGAGATTTTATCTATCACAGGCGGCACTGGCCCGGAACCCCCGCAGCATCAAATCGCTATGGTTATCGGCGTCGAACCTGCTGCTTTGCGCCGCGGACGGTACACGCGCCGTCATGCCGGATTTGCTGAAGCTGTCGGAGGCGCTGTTCAGAAAGGCCACCGCCGACGACACGTACCCGCGACCGGCGTATATCGTACACCCGCTACATTCCGTGTGACGCGTTGTGAACAGGAGACCGCGTTCGACCTTGTGAGCTGGTTTTGGGGGGCGGGGTATGGCGCCACACCTGCGGCTGGCGTTTGGCGACCCGCGCGCTCTGTTGGAGGATTTGAAAACAACACTAGGCGAAGCCGACCAAGATCTATTTGAAAAAGCGTCGTTCGGGGAGAAAGTCGCGATGTGGGAGAGCATGTGGGAGCGGC
>Ga0209709_10004962_pt1 | contig 10605 bp, 7 predicted proteins | sample ArcticOcean_MG_C_2_FD_187435 | JGI IMG/M metagenome (GOLD analysis project Ga0209709, IMG submission 187435) | Marine microbial communities from western Arctic Ocean - ArcticOcean_MG_CB4_136 (SPAdes) (version 2) | ecosystem: Environmental > Aquatic > Marine > Oceanic | place: Arctic Ocean...
AAGAAGAAGGCACGTATAGCAGCGATCATAGGCACACTACAAGCCACGCTAACGGACTTTAGATACCTACGTAGTATATGGAAGAAGAACACGGCAGAGGAGGCTCTACTGGGCGTTAGCATGACAGGTATCATGGATCATTGGCTGTTAGGCAAGGGAGAGTCGAAGGACTTAGCGAAGTGGCTAGAGGATATTAGAGATGTTGCTGTTGACACTAACAAGGAATGGGCTGAGAAGCTTGGCATTGCTCAGTCTGCTGCTATTACATGTGTTAAGCCGTCTGGTACTGTGTCTCAGCTTGTTGACTCTGCTAGTGGTATACACCCTAGGTTCTCTAAGCATTATATTCGCAGAGTGCGTAGCGACAAGAAAGACCCACTTGCAGTCTTTATGGAAGACAAAGGATTCCCAGTAGAGCAGGATGTACACTCAGAGTCTACGTCAGTCTTTAGCTTCCCTGTCAAAGCTCCTGAGAAGTGTACCACTGTCAGCGAAGTAGGAGCTATGGAGCAGCTAAAACTTTGGAAAGCTTACCAGAACCATTGGTGTGAACATAAACCATCCATTACAGTTTATTACACAGACAGCGAGTTCCTGCAAATAGCACAGTGGATATGGGAAAACTTTGATCTCTGTAGCGGTATAAGTTTGTTGCCGTATTCCGATCATGTATATCAACAAGCTCCGTATGAGGACATAACCGCAGAGAAGTATAAAGAGTTGTGTGCGGCTATGCCTGTTGGTGTGGACTGGGAAGACCTAGGAAACTTTGAGATGGAAGACAACACCACTGGTAGCCAGGAATTAGCTTGTGTCGGTGGAGCCTGTGAAATAGTGTAGATTGTTTCATATACTTTACAATGTATACTACAGTGTACAAAAGCCCTATAGAAACAACTCTATAGGGCTTTTTTGTTACTGTTGAGAAAGAACTGTACCTGCTATGTTTCCTCCGCTTACTAATTTTTCTAGGCTTTTGTAGAAGGCAGTGGGCAACACAGTTCCTTTCTGTTCCGCTACAATTGCTACTTTTTGTAGATTTATTAACTTGTCCATGTTTTTTGCTGTTATTTGATTACTAGCTAAAAATGCAGGAATAACGCTTTTAAAGAAGTTACGTGTGCTTGGGTTAGTCACAACTCCCTGCTCTGCCCCCGCCACTGTCAAAGCAAAACCTTGTTGTGCGTTGTCCGTCCTAGACAAAATCATTAAATTTTCTAACATTTCGTCCATTCTTTCAGGAACGCCTGTTCCTTTAAAAAGTTCATTAAAAGTTTCTCTAAATCTAGGTTCTTTTAGTTTATTAGCAAACTTACCAACAGAGTCTATAGCATCATCAGGAGCCGCTCTTAGTATTTCGTCTAAGAATCCTCTTCTTATCCCCTCTAAAGGATCAACGTCTAAACCTTTAAGCATTGCCTTGTATTCTTCTTTTTCAGCTTTAGAAGCGTTTTTAGGAGGCTTGGGTAAGTCTTTTCTGTACTGCGCCGCAGCCTTACGTAGTTGCTTTATCTGTATAACACCTTCGGATAAACCATCTTGTGTCAGTATCCTGCCTATTGTAGCAGGGTCGCTGTTCTTCAAAGCAGCTTTTAACCACTCAGCACCTACTACTTCTCTTCCTCTTCTGTAGTAAGCAGTAACGTCTGCATATTCTTTCTGAAGAGAGGGTGACAACGACTTAGCAGCTTCATCCATCCCTCCTTCTATGAGTTTCTTTTGCTGCTCTAGAACATCAACTAAATTATTATCAGGGCTTGTTGAAGCTCTTAAATCAGCAATGTCGCTTTTAATTTTAGACAGGCGTTGATGCGCTTCGTAGAAGTTAAGTTTATCGGGCATTTCGTTTAACTCGGAAATAACCTGTTTGACTCTCCCTTTTGCGCTTGTTTGAGGAATTATATCACCGTCTTTGGTAATTTTAGGTTGCGCCCTATATTTACCTGATTGCGATATTTCGGAAGCAAGTTCTTTAGCCGACTGTCGCAGTTCAACAGCAACCCCTTTACCTCTTAAAGCCAGACCTTTGTAAAGAGGGTCAACAATCTTAGCTAAAGCCCTGTCGTTTTGTGTAATAAAAGCTTGAAGAACCTGCCCCTGCTTACGCGGGCCTTGGTTAGCAAACATACCAACCATCTCGTCTACCTGTTTCCCCATAAATTCCCCGTAGATGTTAAAATAATTTTCTACAGTTCCTCTAGTGTATTTAGATACTTTAGCAACATCCTCTAGCAATTTAGGAAAAGTTTTGTCAGATACCATACTAGGTAGTAAACTACCGCCCATGTCTGACAGACGCGCTTGTAGCTTTTCAATGGCTGCAATGCTTTTGTCACCTAATCCCGCTTTACCGCTAATTATTGCTTTTTTAGTATTAACTAACACAGGTATTTCACTTGCTACTTGTTTAGCAACTCTATATGACTGAACTACAGCGGGCAACCCAATACCTCCCGCTGACGAATAGAGAAAATCAGTTTGTGCAGCGTCTATGGCAGAATCAAAAGCTTCAGACGGGTTAAATTCTTCTCCTAAAACTAAAGAATCTACAGCATCGTAGGAAAACTCAGTAGTTCCTACAGCACTTGCACTTGCAGTAGCACCGCTAATAGCACCAGCAACAACAGGCGTTGCTTTTTTAATAGCGCCTAACCAACCACGATTTGGTAAAGTTGCAGTTATCTTCTGTCCCCAGTTATAGCCTCTCTTACCCGCAGGTATTGATGCCGCTATAGAAGCAGCTACACTTGCTGTCATTTTTTTCCAATCAAAAGGATCAACTTCTTCGTCAATAACTCCTTCAAGCATTAAACCGTTAATAAGAGAATGCGGGTTAATACTATCACTGCTTGTTGACTTTTCGTCAAACAGTGCTTGAACCCTTGTTAGAGTATCCTCGTCTTCTACTTGAACTCCTGAAGTAAAAGGCGAGGCAGGAACCGCTGAAATGTTTACAGGTGAAGGAACTACAGCAGGTTTTTGTGACGATTCTCCGCTCTCAAATAAACTTTGTATTCTTAACAACTCGTCTGGATTTGTGACTTGTGAATAAGAGCTAGTAGCCATTATAAAACCTCGGTCGCTTGTGTACCTACTCGGTATATTTTACCTTCAGGCGATGTAATAAATATAGCCCCTGTATCAGAGTCTACAACATAATCAGACTGTTCTAAAAGAGATTGCTTGAACCTATTATAGTGTTCTGCGATTTTGACAACCTGGCCGTTAAACGCCTCTACGCCAAGCTTAGGATCTAAAGCTTCAATTGCTGCTTTTAATAAATCTAATTCTAAGTTACTAACTTGACCGAGTGCGCCTCCTGTTGGGGAATTATCACGCATGTTTTGAAGCTTATCAAACGCCAGATTAGCTTGAATAGTTGTTACCTTGCTCTTTAGCAATCTAGCGTCTGTTTCAGGTATAAAGCTTAGTAGGGCATACTCATAACCACCTACGCTTTCGCCATCAGGCCCAGAGCCTTTCAATCTCTGAGCTTCAGACAAAGCTCCTAAAGTTCCGTCAATCGCGTTGATTGCAGACATAGTGGCATAAAACTTTTTCTGTTTTATTGCAGCCGCTTCTTTAGTGTTTACAGGATCGCCCATAACGCCTGTAGTTGCATTGTAGACAGAATACGTACCGTCATTATTTTGTTCTACTGAAAGCGTAGGCATTGCTGTTACACCTAACTCTTTAACAATTTCTCCGCTCTTTTTATTAATCAGATAAGAAGTTTCAATACCTGTTGCCGTATCTATACGCTTGTCTATTAAGGTATCTAACCCTTGCTTATTGTGCCAAGCATCATAGGAAGGAAAATCATTCTTGCCTGCCTTAACTGCTGCTTGTTTAATCTCTGCATACTCTCTACGTTTTGGAGACATGTTCTTTTCAGCTATTTCTCCTTTACGCCAGTTGGTGAAAATAGGCGATTCTAGTCCTGCCGCCTCATTAGAAGCAACCACAGCGTTATAAGTCTTCTGCTCGTCAGTTATTTCTGCAACTCCTTTTTGCCCTATAATAGCAAGAGCTTGTTTTAACGCGTCTGTTCTTCCAGTACCTTCTTCGTTTATTACAGCTTCTCTAAGTGCAGAGTATGTCACGGAATTGAGTTGATTAGCTATGCTTGCTCTATTAGCTTTAGAAGCTGTTTTAACCTTTAGTCTAAGTTTTTCGTCTTCTTCCTTCTGTTTCATAGCCTCAATCTGTGAAGCAGTCTTAGCAGCGGCTTCCGTATCACCACGAATCTGCTGCATCTGACCAAGAGTCTGAAGACCTTTGACAGTCCCTAGATTAAGATTGCCTATCCCCATCTGTATTGCTTCTTGAGGGGTTGTTGTTCCTGCTGCGTTCATTAGTCCCTGCGCTTGCTGTGCGCCAAAGGCCATACGCCAGTCAGAAGAACTCATGTTAGGGTTTGGTCTGTTACCTGCGCCACCCATGCCCGTGAGCATGTTAGCTATGTCTTGTCGTGCCATGTTAAATGCCTCTTGAATTTAGTTATCGTCTGTGAATAAGTCAAAAATACTACCAAGCAACCCACCAGAGTTGGGGGCGTTATCTACCCCTGCTTCTTTATACAACTTAGCTATCTGCGCTCGTTCAAGAGGAGTAGCACTTTGACCAAAGGCAGCATCTAACAAGCCTTTGTCGCGCTGTAGCCCTAGTCTGTTAGCAAGGTCTTCCATGTTTAAACGACCTTCAAGACCACCTAGATTCAACTGAGAACCTAACTCAGCACCTGTCCTGCGACCAACATCAGCAAATCCCGCAGACTGATTAGCACCCTGTAGCATGTTAAGAGCTTGTTGTTGTGGGTTGTAACCTGCATTCATCATTGCTTGCATGTTCTGTAAGTCTTGACCTTGTAGCGTACCTTGTAACATTGAAGCTTGATTACCAAGACCAAACATCCCTTGGCCTAGATTAAAGTTACCTTGTTGTAGCCCTTGCTGAAACCCTGCTGCCCCTTGATCAGCACCTTGCAGACTCATTAAATTCTGTAAACCTTGTTGCTGTTCAGCTTGTGCTTGTTGTCGAGCCATAAAAGAAGCTTGATTGCCTGCTTCAGCTTGTGCTTTAGCCATTGCAAACTGCTCTGGAGTCCCTCCATAAGCGTCTGTAGAGATTCCTGAACGTCCTTGTCCCAGAAGCCTTTCTTCTAGCGCAAGACGTTGGCGTTCTTCTCCAGGAAGCTGCGTTGCTCTTATAGAGCTATAGATGTCATTTTGGCGTTGTTCAGGAGACATTCCCATGTTCTGACCAAGCTGTTGATTAAACATACCGCCCATAGCTTGTCTTTGAGCCGAAACAGTAGGATCATATTGCCCTGCTTGGCCTAAAAAGTTCTGTGCTTGACCGTAAGCTTGCCCACCTATCTGCCCTGCCATTGGGTTGTACTGTCCACCTAAGTTACCCGCCAGTTGGCCCGCACCGCCCATTAGTTGTTGTTGCATGGCCTGCTGTTCAGGTGACAGATTAAGATCAAACCCTCCCTGCGTGTTAGTAGCTACGTTAGCTAAACCACTAGTGACAGCATACGGTTGAAACGTAGTATCAGCGCGGGCTTGGTCTGCCAGAGCGCCAGTGCCTGCTTGTATGTTCTTCCCAAGTTCTTGAGCGCCTTCAATGTTCTTTGTGCCTAAAGCGTAGCCACCCGCAGCGCCTAGTATGTCACCTAGTCCACCACCTGTTAAAAAATCTTCAACCATACCCATTAGTATGCTCCTCCAGTTATTGTATCAGCCGTTAGAGTACCTGATATGTTTACAGTGACGGCTGTAGTAGTCCCTGTTAAGGCAGCGTTAGCAGCGTTAGCTTTAGTAGCACTGGCTGTCGCTATGTTATTAAACTCTGTGTCAATCTCTGTTCCCTTGACAATCTTAGCTGCGTTACCAGAAGCAAGAGCATCTTTAGTGGCAAAGTTAGTAGTCTTTGTGTAGTTGGACATTAGATGAGTCTCCCTAGTATAGCATGTATGTCAATTTTTTGAATAGAAAAAGAAGTGTCGTTGATCTCAGTTTCAAGGCCAATAGTTACTACCTCACCGTTGCCGCTAGTGTTAACCTTTGGTGTGTTAATAATGGCAGTGGCTGTGTATTCCGCAGTTGTGTTGTACTCAGACACTCCGTACTCACCTGCGTTGACTGAGCCAGTTAAAGTAAACACCTGCTTAGTGAAGTTGGTAGAGTAGTCGTAACCCCAGTTTAAAGTAGATTTAGTGTTCTGACCACCAATGATAGTAATGTTGAACTTCTTTAGGAACTTTAAGTTAGAAGCGTTGCCAAAGTCCATAGGGTTACTGAAGTAACGCATCTGGTAGTTAGCTGTTCCGTCTAGGTAGCCTGCGTACTTGACAACACCTGAAGAAAGACCAAAGTATATGTCACCTGCTTCAGTTGTAGTAAGAGCTAGTGGATGTAGACCTGACCAAGTAGTAACTCTTTGTGATCCATCCTGTAAAGGTGAACGCATGTCAAAGCAGTACGTTGTATCGCTGTCAGGCAGAGTCAACAAGTAGAATGCTTCATCAGCACTGTACACAGACTTAATAGGATTGGTTTGTAAAGGCACAAGAGAGGTAAGATCACTACGGACGTTCTTGCTTATGTCCCGCATGGGCATAGACTTCTCTTGAATAGTCCTGCCAAAGCTACGAACACCTGAGTCAGATAGGAACAAGATGTCAGTACCTGTGTGCTGCACTGAGTCTCTTGCTATACAACCAACACCCTCTACTGTATCTGCTAATGTCATGTTAGCAGGGGAAGAAGCACCTGAGTACACAAGGATAGACTTCTTGCCAAAGATAACTAAGAAGTTGTTGTGTGCAGCTAGAGCCACTACTTCGTCATTACCCGTAGGCCATACAGTTGTTAGGTTAAGATTGCCTGTAGCACCGCCTGTCCACTTTGTGCCGTCAAGAGTATCACTCCAGTACACAGTGTGCTTGTTGCCTACAATGTCCGTAACCCACAGCTTACCAAAGGCAGCTAGTACTTCGTTGCCCTGCGGTACTGTGCCTGAGTATCCTGTGTGAGCAGTGATAACTTCCATTACAAAGGAACCTGAATCGTCTGTAGCAATTAACGGGACATGCCCAGACTGAAACATATACAGGTGGTTGTTGAAGGTTGCACACTTCCAATTGTTAGCTGACGGTGAATAGCCACTAGGTGTAATATCAACCAGTGTGCCTGTGCCTTTGAATATCTTGTTGTTGCCCGCAGAGATAACAACCTTGCTACCGCTAGTGTCCACAAACTCAAAGACTGTTTCTATGCCACGGCTACTACCTAGCACAGCAGCACCGTTGGAAGACACAGCTTCCCATCCTTTACGCGCACCTATGCGGCCTAGCTTGTCTATAACACAGTTGTCAGCAACAGAGGCAAACGAGGGATCACCGCCTATGGGAGACTCCTGCGTGTTAAGCCCCATAAATCCTGGCGCTGCTACTGTAATGTTCTGTAGTTGTTGAGCCATTTAAGAATACCAGATAGTTTCTTCGGGGTGTTGGGCAGCGTCAAAGGCTATAGCGTCTGCTAGAGTCCTATCAGCAAGAGCAAACAGTTCAGCAGCACTTGTGCCACCTGTCTCACCACGCTCTCTAGCACCCAATGCAGTGGCTAGTTGAACGACAGGAGAGGAAGGTATAAGCATGTTGTTTGTGTCTACAGTGAAGTCATCAGTACGTAGGACAGCGTTAAAGCGTACCTGATACACACCGTCAGGCTTTGGATACAAGTCAACACCGTTGTCTCCGTTAGCGTCCACACCGTTAAAGCTGTAGAACTGTGGAGTACCTGTAGGTGCATCGTTGATAAGGAAAGCGTTGTTCATCCAGTGTGATGTACGGTACTGCAAAAAGAAGTTAGAGGTGTCGTTAGCAACATCCAGTATCTTCATACGGTTGCCAGAGCCAACCAGTGTGTAGTTAAAGGCTGTAGCGTCTGTGCTGACAGTTAGTGTGTCACGTAAGGCTGTCCAATCGTAGGCATCCTCAACAGTTCTTTTAGAGTCGTTAACAAACTCACCTATAAGTTTAGAGTAGCTGTTCTGAGAGACTGACGTAACTTCATCTTCCCTCAGTCTGCGTAGTACGCTGTTAACTAGCTGTAAGTAAGTCATTAGTATTTATACCTTTTGAGCAGTTCAGGGTCTGTCAACATACCTAGTCGTGGTCTGTCTACGGGCTGTTGTTGTCGTTGTCGTTGTTGAAATGTTTGTAAAGGTTGTCCTGCCCTTACTATCTGCTGTGTATCTCTAACCTGTGTGTTCATCTGGAACAACTCTTTAAAGAATAAATCGTCAGTGGTTCGCTGTGGACTCAGCATGCCGCTAGAGCCTATGCCTACACCAGAGCCATCTCCATCGCCATCACCGTCACCAGAACCATCGCCAGAGCCGTCACCGTCACCAGAACCGTCTCCAGTGCCTGTACCATCTCCAGAACCGTCTCCAGTGCCTGTGCCATCTCCACCGCCTGTGCTATCTCCTGGTTCTCCGCCATCTCCAGAGCCTCCGCCAGTGCCGTCACCTGCGCCAGTACCACCACCAGTGTCTCCACCGCCTGCTCCAGTGCCAGTAGTGTCTCCAGTTCCAACAGTGTCTCCAGTACCTGTGCCAGTGCCTGTGCCATCACCAGTAGCAGTGCCTGTGTCTGCTGTGCCTGTGTCTGGGTCTGTAACTTCTACAACTTCTATAGGGGTAGTTACAGGGTCTACAGTAGTGTCGTCTAAAAGATCACCTATAGTAGTAAAATCTACTGGAGCTTCTTCATCTAAAATAGGCGTTGTAGGATCATAAGGAACTGAAGTACTATCTCCCGTTCCTTCTGAAGGAGCTGTTGGGTATGTTCCTTTTGCTGTTCCTACGCTAATACCATCGCCATCTTTATATACACGACCTGTGGCATTATAATCATCTATTGTAGTTTGATTAGGATCAAATGTACTCCAAACATTAGTGTCAGGATTTAAAGGATTCGGGCCTCTGTTTGTCCAGACAACTCCCCTATCATCAGTAAATACAGCGCCTATGTCGTCAGGAGAACCACTGTCGACAGAAGCAGTTCCTCCGTTAACATCTCCACCATCTCCTGTAACATCTGGTGGAGTAGTCTCTACAGGTGGTGGAGTAGTCTCTACAGGAGGAGTAGCACCAGAGTCGCCACCAACATCGCCACCAGTACCAGTACCACCTGTTTCTGCACCACCGCCCGCACCACCATCGTCAGCATCTTCAGTAGGTGGAGGAGGTATTACAGGTGGAGTTATTGGCCCTGCGTCTATAGGAGGAGGCTTGGCTACAGGTTCAGTTTCTATCTTGTCAGAAAGATCAATAGCAGCTTGAATAGCATCAGCTTTAGCTTTGTCTTCTTCGTCTTGAGCAGTTTGATACTCATCGTATGTACTATCAGTTTGATACGCTAAGTTTGCAGCGTCTAACGCAGACATATCTGTAAGAAAGTTAGAAGTTGGCGGTGAAAAACTACCTGTCACATCAAATAGACCCTCAGGAGTAGGAGGAGTAGTAGGTTTAAAACCGCCTTTAAATGCTCCTGTGTTGCCTTGGCCGTAGTTGTATCCTGCCATAGCCATAGATGCCCAGTCGTTTAAGTGTAGCGTTTCGCCTGTTAGCCCCCTACCTGCTGCAATAACACCTTCTGAAATACCGTTTGTGGCAACGGCAGCAACAGTCCTAAGTAGAGGGTTATTTAACAGTTGATTCATGCCAGAAACGCTTGTGTCTAAATACGTTGTTGAATACGTACCTACTGGCCCTTGCTCAAACCACTCTCCATCATTCACACGCCCGTGTAAGAAGTTATTGGTGCGACCACCAAACTCTGCTTTTACCCCTTCATTGCCGCCTGTTAAGTAGTAAGTTACCCCATCCCTCACTTGAGTCAGCGGTATGTTGTTTTCTTCAACATAATTTTTAAAGTCAGATGTATAATCTTTGTAAATATTTTGAGTAGCCGTACCCCATCTCTGATTCTCTACCATTTCAGGGGTAGCCATTGCTATCTGATCCCAGTCGTTAGGGTCGTAGGAGCCTGCACCAAGGTCTTCTCTTGCTGTCATTCTTGTATTCTGTAGCCCAGAAAGAAAATCAAAGGCTTCTTCTTCTGTGGGTGTAGAGGCTGTAGGAGCAAAAGGATCAGGCTCGTCAAAGGAGCTACCTAAAGAAGCAAACTGTTCAGGATCCCATCCACCTCTAAACATCACTTATCCCTCGCTACTGATTTTGTCTTTTCCACTGTACGCATAGCACCTAGTCCTAACATGCCCATCAGTACAGTTGTAAGCAAGGAGCTATCAACAGGAGGTACTGTAAACCAGATGCCTAGGATTGGTGAGAGGATAGTAGAGTAGAGTAAAGACAGTCCACATATCCAACCTATGGCAGGTCTCCAACCACTGACAAACAAAGACTTATGTGCTGCTTCTACCTTGTTGACTTCTAGTTGACCTTTGGCTAGTTCTTGAGCATGCTTCTCTGCCATAGTCGCTAGTTCAAAGGCAATGGCATTCTTTTGATCTTTATCTTCTATAAACTTATCTAAAAGTCCTGTCACTGGGCCAATCAAACTAGTTAAAA
>Ga0209709_10004963_pt1 | contig 10602 bp, 9 predicted proteins | sample ArcticOcean_MG_C_2_FD_187435 | JGI IMG/M metagenome (GOLD analysis project Ga0209709, IMG submission 187435) | Marine microbial communities from western Arctic Ocean - ArcticOcean_MG_CB4_136 (SPAdes) (version 2) | ecosystem: Environmental > Aquatic > Marine > Oceanic | place: Arctic Ocean...
GAATTCTATTGCTTACATTTTCAGCTCCTAAATTATTAAATCCCAATCTATTTATAAGTGCTTGGTCTTCAACTAGCCTAAATACTCTTGGTTTTGGATTTCCATATTGTTTAAGCGGAGTGACCGTTCCTACTTCAACAAACCCAAATCCAAGTTTAAATAAAGGGTTATAAACTTCAGCGTTTTTGTCAAATCCAGCAGCCATTCCAATTGGGTTATCTATTTCTTTACCAAACAAAGTACATTTAAACATTGGATCATCTTTATTTTCATCCATTAAACTTGGTGTCAAATTTAATTTTAAAGACTTGATTGCTAAATTATGAGCAATTTCAGGATCAATTTTAAAAATTAATGATCTGAATTTTGAAAACATTATTTTATTTTCTCTTTTATTAATTCTTTAGTTTCGTTAACTCCAAAAAAACTTATAAAAAACCCCATTCTCGGACCATTTTCATCTCCAAAAACAACTTCATAAATTAATTTAAACCAATCACGTAGATTTTCTGAATATCCATTTTCTTTTCCAGTTGAATAAATCAATGTTTGAATATCTTCTGGTAACATCTTATCATTACAATCGTTAAGAGTCTTAACCAGCCCCTCTAGTGCCAGTTTTTCGCTCGAATCAGGTTTTTTATATTTTTTCTGTAACTTGATCACATCATTAAAATACTTAATAGCGTAGCCAATCAAATTATCAAAAATTGGATGATCTTTTTCTTTAATATCTTTTTTGTATTTTTTTACAAACTTCCAAAGCAATTCTTTAGAGTTTGCATTACTTGTCTCTACTAAGTTCAAAAGCATCGAAAAACTCATAATAGTATCCTCTTGTGGAATTGATCCGTTATGAACATGCCAAACTGGGTTCATTAATAACTGTAATTCATTTTGGTTTTTTGCTTTTTCCATAAAATCTAAATATTCATCAACTGTTTTTGGAACTATTTCTTTATATAATTTTTTTGCTCTTTTGGGATTTTGATACATATACAATGAAAGGCTTTCAGGAGATGCATATTCTAGCCACTGATCAATGGTAATTCCATTGCCTTTAGACTTAGAAATTTTTTCTCCTTTTTCGTCTAAAAAAAGTTCATAAGAAAAGCCAGATGGATTTTTTTTTCCAATTAACTTAACTATTCTTGAGGATAATATTGCACTTTCTATTAAATCTTTTCCGTACATTTCAAAATCTATATCAAGCGCATACCATCTCATAGCCCAATCCACTTTCCACTGCAATTTACAGTGTCCGTCTAAAATACTTGTTTCAAGTTTTTTTCCATTATTATCAAAAACAATTTTAGATTGCTCTTTTAAGATTTCTAAAACAGGAATTTCCAAAACCTTGCCAGTATCTGGACATATGGGTAAAAAAGAACTGTAAGTTTTTTGTCTTTCTTTACCAAGTGTTGGAAGAATTATATCCATAATACCTTGGTAATTTTCTAAAATTAACTGCAAAGTAGGATTAAAAAAACCACTTTTATAAAGAACTGAAGAACTTTTAAAATTATACTCAAAGTTAAATTTACCTAAAAAATCTTTTAACATTTCATTATTGTGTTCACCAAAACTTGAAAATTTTTCAAATGGATCTGGCACTTGAGTTAAAGGTTTATGAAGGTTTTTTTTTAATAGCTCTTGATTGGGAATGTTTTCAGGAACTTTTCTAAAACCATCCATATCATCTGAAAAGGTTATAATTTCTGTTGGTATATCAGTAAGCTGTTTTAGTGCATTAACCATCATTGATGTTCTAGCAACCTCACCAAATGTACCTATATGAGGTAATCCACTTGGTCCATAACCAGTTTGTAAAATAATTTTATCTTTTTTTTCAATAAAGGATTTTCTTTCACGCAACATTTTTTTAGCCTCAACAAAGGGCCATGCGTTAGTTTTGTCTAAATTTGCTTTTTCAATCACTTTATTTAATAAGAAATATCTTATATTTGGTGTTTTTATTAATTCTTATAGAGTTGAAATTTATTTACCATAAAATAATGTTCTTTCAAAATGTCTAATTATAAAACTGTTTTTTTTACCTTGGGTATTTTGCAAATTATACTTGGAATTTCCATGGTGATTCCAATTTTAACCCAGTTTATATATTCTGAAATGGATTCTTCTTTTATAGGAGCTTCTATAATTTCAATAATATTTGGTGTTTTGTTTTTCTTAACAAATTTAAACCATGATAAAAAATTAAACTTACAACAAGCTTTTTTGCTAACAGCTCTCTCATGGTTAAGCATTGCAATATTTGGCTCTCTACCCTTTATATTTTCTAGTCTTGAATTATCTATTACTGATGCTTTTTTTGAAAGTATGTCTGGTATTACTACTACTGGATCTACAATTATCTCAAGCTTAGAAGTTGCCCCTAAATCAATACTTTTATGGCGGGCTATGCTTCAATGGTTAGGTGGAATTGGTATTATTGTAATGGCAATAACCTTAATGCCAATAATGAATGTTGGGGGAATGCAATTATTTAAAATTTCAAACAATGATTCTTCAGAAAAATTATTACCAAAGTCTAAAGAAATATCTCTTAGATTAATTTATGTTTACTTATCATTAACAACATTTTGTGCTGTTACCTATAAAATTTTCGGTATGAATATTTTTGATAGTGTAACTCACTCAATGACCACAATAGCAACAGGTGGATTTTCAAATTATAATGAGTCTATAGGATATTTTAATAGTTTACCTATTGAAATATCATCAATGGTTTTTATCATATTGGGTAGTCTACCATTTATTGCTTATATAAAATTTCTAAATGGTAATAAAAAAATATTTATTTCAGATGTTCAGATTAAGTCATTTATTAAAATAATTATTTTTTCAATTATTTTACTTTTTATTTATTTACTTTTTCAAAATAAAGATTTTTCTCAAATTAACATAAGGGCTATTTTTTTCAACGTTATTTCTATTTTGACTGGCACAGGGTATGTCACTGGAGATTTTGATGGATGGGGAAATTTTCCATTAATTTTCTTTTTAACTTTAATGTTTATTGGTGGTTGTGCTGGCTCAACAACCTGTGGAATTAAAATCTTTAGAATTCAAATTTTATATCTGTTTATTGTTAATCAATTAAAAAAAATAATCTATCCAAAAGGAGTATTTATAATCAAATATGATAAAAATAGTGTGGATGATAAATTTATGGCCTCGATCATTTCTTTCATTTTTCTTTACTTGGTTATATTTTTTTTAATAACTGCATTTTTGTCTTTATCTGGTTTAGATTTTGTTACCTCAATTTCAGGGGCTGCAACTTCAATTTCAAATGTTGGGCCTGGATTAGGCTCTACAATTGGCCCCAGTGGTAATTTTTCTAGCTTACCAGAAATATCTAAATGGATTTTAAGTATTGGAATGATTTTAGGTAGACTAGAATTGTTTGCTATATTAGTATTATTCTTACCTTCTTTTTGGAGAAATTAATTATGCCTGAAACAAAAGATAGTTGGATAGATTCTTTTAGAGTTTATAAAGATATAAGAATGGTTAGAATATTGCTCTTAGGAGCAATAAGTGGTTTTCCATGGGTTTTAATAGGAAGCAGTTTAAGTCTTTGGCTAAAAGAAGAAGGATTAAGTAGATCAACAATAGGATGGGCCGGGTTAATTTTTGGTGTTTACGCTTTCAATTATTTATGGGCACCAATCATCGATAGAATTCAAATACCAATTTTAACAAAAAAACTAGGTCACAGAAGAGGATGGATAGTTTTGATGCAAATTGCAATTTTGCTTTGCTTAGTGGTATGGAGTTATATTAACCCAACAGAAAACTTAGCATTATTAATTACAGTAGGATTAATTATTGCGATAGCCTCAGCAACACAAGATATCACAGTTGATGCCTTAAGGATTGAACAAATCAATGAGAATGAAGGGAAATCTATGGCAGCTGGTGCTGCAATGGCTGTGGTTGGCTGGTGGACAGGTTACAAGCTAGGAGGAGTTATAGCTTTATTTACAGCAGAATATTTTGAAAACATAGGTGTTGTAGATTATTGGCAAACAACTTTTTTGATATTGGCAGTGGTAGTAATTTTAATGAATATAGGTTTAATGTTTGTTCATGAACCAATTGAAACAGATAGACAATCAAAACAAAGAGAAACTGATCAAATGATAGAAGGTAAACTTGGATCAAGCAATATTATAACTAGTTTCGTTGCGTGGATAACCGGAACAATTGGTGGACCAATAGTTAGCTTCTTTAAAAAAAATGGATTTGCTATTGCAGTAGGAATTTTAGGTTTTGTATTCTTATTCAAAATTGGAGAGGCTTTTCTTGGACGTATGTCTATTGTTTTTTATAAAGAACTTGGATTTTCTAAAGGACAAATTGCAATTTACTCAAAAACTTTAGGTTGGATAACAACAGTTATTTTTACATTATTAGGTGGAATATTTGCAATGAGAGTAGGAACTATAAAAACAATGTTTGTTGCAGGAATATTAATGGCTTTAACAAATCTACTTTTTGCTGTTTTGTATTGGGTAGACAAATCTGAATGGTTATTTGCTGTTGCAGTTATATTTGATGATATTACTGCTGCTTTTGCAACTGTAGCCTTTGTTGCTTTTATATCTTTATTAGTTGATAGAACATACACAGCAACTCAATATGCATTGCTTGCATCTGTTGGAACTGCTGGAAGAACAACTCTCGCTTCATCTTCAGGAGCATTGGTTGATTGGCTAAATGGAGATTGGGGAACATTTTTCGTCTTAACTGCATTAATGGTTATTCCGTCTTTAATTTTTTTATGGTTTATTAGACATAAGATAAAACTTGGTGAAAAATAATTTTTTCTGTAAAAGCCCTCATATCAATTTATATAAAGAACCATTTAATAAATCTAAGATAAGTTCTCAAATTATCTATGGAGAAAAATTTAAAATTTTAGTAAAGAAAAAAAAATTTACTAAGATTAAAACTTCATATGATAATTATGTAGCTTACATTAAATCATCAAATTATATTAATAAATTCAAACCAACACATAAGATTAATAAATTAAAAGCATTAATTTTTAAAAATCCTAAAAATTTAAATAAATACAAATTAAAAATCGCGCTGCCTTTTGCTAGTAAAATAGAAATCACCAAAAAACATAAAAATTTTGTAATGTTTGAAAAAAACAAGTGGATAGAAAAAAAAAATATAGAAATAATTAATAAAAAACAAAAAAATTTTACTACAATATTAAAAATGTTTCTTGGATCTAGATATAAATGGGGTGGGAAATCCTACAGTGGAATTGATTGCTCTGGTATATTACAAATAATTTTCTATTATAATAATAAATTCTATCCAAGAGATACTAAAGATCAAATTAAATATTTATCAAAAAATATTAAAAGGAAAACATTCAAAAAAGGTGATATTATATTTTGGAAAGGCCATGTTGCTATTTGTATTAATTCTAAAAAATTAATTCATGCATATGGTCCTAAAAAAAAGGTTCTAATTATGCCCATAAAAGAAACAATAGAAAAAATCGAAAAAACAGCAAAACTGGTGGTGGAAAAAATTTCTTCTATAGATTATTAGCTTCTACCAAAATCAGGCTTATTAATATCTTGTTTCAATCTAATTATTTTTTTTCTAACTTTCTTTGTCTCAACTAATTTTTTAATAATTGATTTATTATTTTTAGATTGGATATCTTTTTTAAACAAACATAAATTTTTAATAAATAAATCTATAGCTTTTGAAATATTTTTTTGATTATTAAAAAATATATCTCTCCACATAATTTCATTAGATGCAGCAATTCTAGAAAAATCTCTCAAGCCACCTGCGCTGAACTTAACGAGATCATATTTTTTTTGTTTCTCAAAGTCAGTTGCTGTTTTAACTAAATTATATGCAATTAAGTGTGGTAAATGACTTGTCATTGAAAAAACTGTATCATGTTTTTTAGAATCCATAATTGCAACTCTAGAACCGATTTTTTTCCAAAACTTACTTAATGTCGTAAGGTGTTTCTTATTGGTATTTCTTTCTTTTATTAATACGCACCATTTATTTAAAAATAAATCTTTTCTTCCATGTTCTGGACCGCTAACTTCTGATCCAGCAATAGGGTGGCTGGAAGTCCATGAAATTCCTTTTCTTAATTTTTTTCTAATTATCTCAGTAGACTTTTCTTTAGATGAGCCAACATCTGTAATAATAGTTTTAGGTAATAGATATTTATTTATTTTTAAAATTATTTTTTCATACTCGCCTAATGGAGTACAAAATATTATTAAATCTAAATTTGGAATAACCTTTTTAAAATCACTTGTCACTTCACATGGCAATTTTAATTTTTTAATCTTTAAAACATTAGATTTAGATTTTTCATAAACGAATATTTTTTTTGCTATTTTTTTATCGACAATTGCTCTCAATAAAGAAGATCCAATTAACCCACATCCTATAATTAAAATATTTTTCATGATTAATTAAATATATTATTAATTACTTTTATCAATTGTATATTTTCTTTATTTGATCCAATTGTAAGTCTTAACTTGTTTTTAATATTATATCCATCTTCAGTAGATCTTAAAATAATTCCCTTTGATTGTAATTTTTTAAAAATATAATTAGCTGAAAATTTACATTTATCAAAATTTAAAAATAAAAAATTAGCCGTTACTTCATTTGAAAAAATGTTAAACTTTTCTAAAGATACTTTAATTTTATTTGCAGCAGTAATATTGTGACTAACTGATCTATTAATAAAATTTCTATCTTTTAAAGCCTCTGTTGCTGCAATTTGTGCTAATTGATTCACATTAAATGGTGGCTTAATTACATTCATCGCGTTAACAATTTTTCTCGAAGCATAACCCCAACCAACTCTTAAAGAAGCTAATCCATAAATTTTAGAAAATGTTCTTATTATAATTACGTTATCTTTATTTTTAAACAAATCTAGACCTGATTTGTAATCTTTATTTTTCATATACTCAAAATATGCATCATCTACAACTAATAAAATATTCTTCTTCAATTTTTTTCTTAATTCTAATAATTCCAGTTTACTTAAATAGGTGGCGGTTGGATTATTAGGGTTAGCAATAAAAACTATCTTTGTTTTTTTTGTAACTTTTTTAATTATCTCTGATACTGAAATTTTGTAATTTTTTTCTTTTGAAAAAATAACTTTTGCTCCAACAATTTGTGCATAAATTCTATACATTAAAAAACTATATTGTGGCACAATCACTTCATCTGATGTTTTTAAATATAGCTGGCAAATCATCTGAATAATCTCGTCAGACCCTGCCCCACAAATAATTTTATTAAAATCACAATTAAACTTTTTTGAAATTTCTTTTCTTAAAACTTTTGCTTTACTGTCCGGATATTTAGATAGAATCAAATTTTTGTTATTTAAAACCTTTTTTACTCTTGAACTAACTCCTAATGCTGATTCATTGGCGGATAATTTTGTAATATTTTTGACTTTACCTATTTTGGATTTGCCTGGTTTATAGGCTTCTATTCTAAATGTTTTAAACTTTGGAACTGTCATTTTATTAGACTTATAAATAAAATATTAAACTTTCATACAGAATAAGTCATTTTTTAAAAAAATTGACATAAGAAATACTTTCTAGTACAAAAAATATGCGCTGATTTAACTGAATTGCGAGCGCTTAAAAAAACCTGCTAAATAAGTTTTTTTGTCTCACAATTCAATTTTGGCTATTATTTATGAATAAAAATTTGAACATAAAAAGTTTAATGATTGATAAGCCATTAAAGTTAGACTGTGGGCAAACTATTAACAATTTTCCCTTAGCCTATGAAACTTATGGCTCTCTTAATGAAAAAAAAGATAATGCTATTTTGGTCTTTCATGCCTTAACTGGTGATCAGTTTGTGTCTGGAATAAATCCAATAACCAAAAAAGATGGTTGGTGGTCTTATGCTGTAGGCACGGGTAAAGCTTTAGATACCGATAAATATTTTGTAATTTGTGCAAATATAATTGGTGGGTGTTTAGGTTCTTTTGGTCCTAGTAATATTAACTCTGAAACAAATAAAGTTTATGGAACTACCTTCCCTATTATAACAATAAACGATATGGTAAATGCACAATACAATCTTTTAGAGTTTTTCAAGATTGATAAATTATTTGCGGTCACGGGCGGATCTATGGGTGGTATGCAAGTTCTTCAATTTGTAAGTAATTTTCCAGATAAAACAAAAATAGCAATTCCAATTGCCTGTACCTCAAGTCATTCAGCACAAAATATTGCTTTTAACGAACTTGGCAGACAATCTATAATGGCTGATACAAATTGGTTGAATGGAGACTATGCAAATCAAAATAAAAATCCTGAAAAAGGCTTGTCTGTTGCAAGAATGGCTGCTCATATAACCTATTTATCTAAAAATGGCTTACAAGAAAAATTTGGAAGAAAATTACAAGAAAGAGATGATTTAAAATTTAGTTTTGATGCAGATTTCCAAATAGAAAGTTACTTAAGATACCAAGGGAGTGTATTTGTAGATAGGTTCGATGCCAATAGTTATTTATATATTACAAGAGCCATGGATTATTTTGATTTAACTAAAGAATATAATGGAAATTTATCAAAAGCTTTTGAGAAAACTAAAACTAAATTTCTTGTTATATCATTTACTTCTGATTGGCTTTACCCAACTTCTGAAAATAAAGAAATTGTCATAGCTTTAAATGCTATCGGAGCTGACGTTGCATTTGTTGAAATTGAGTCTGATAAAGGACACGATTCATTTCTTCTGGATGTTCCTGAGTTTTTAAATACTCTAAAAAACTATATTAATAATTCCTATTCAAAAAACTAAAGATGAAACAAGAATTTAAAATAATTTCAGATTTTATTGAAAAAAATACAAGAGTTTTAGATGTTGGATGTGGAGATGGAACATTAATGGAGTTTTTACAAAACAATAAAGAAATAGACATAAGAGGAATTGAAATTTCTAAAAATAATTCTCAAAAATGTGTAAGCAAAGGTCTAACTGTAATCGAGGGAGATGCCGAAAAAGATCTTTCCCAATTTCCTGATAGTTCTTTTGATTTTGTAATATTAAGCCAAACACTTCAAGCTTTCATAAATCCAGAAATAGTTATTCAGGAGCTATTAAGAGTGGGTAAAAAAGCTATTGTAACTGTGCCAAATTTTGGATTTTGGAAAGTAAGACTCCACTTATTAATCAAAGGAACAATGCCGATTACAAAAAATCTACCAGATGAATGGTATAATACTCCCAATTTACACATGTGTACGATTAAGGATTTTTATAAATTCTGTCATGAGAGAAATATTAAATTAGATAAAGCATTGGCTCTTCACAGTGAAAAAATCTCTTCTATTAATGAGGCAAATCTTAATATTAAAAATTTATCAGCTGAGTTAGGAATTTTCTTAATTAAAAAATAAATGAAGATTCAAATAATACCCTGCCTGCAAGATAACTATTCTTATTTAATAATTGACGAAGAAAGTAATATTGCTTGTGTGGTTGACCCCAGTGAAGCTGATCCTATTATTAAATATTTAGAAAATACCCAAATTAAATTAAAATTTATATTAAATACACATCATCATTATGACCATGTAGGGGGAAACCAAAAATTAAAAGAAAAATATGGAGCAAGTGTTGTTGGATATGAAGGAGACAGGGAAAGAATTCCAGGAATAGATATACTAGTAAATGATCAAGAAACCTGGATACATAAAAACTTTGAAGCAAAAATAATTCACATTCCAGGACATACACTTGGTCATATATGTTTCTATTTTCACAAAGATGAATCTGTTTTCACTGGAGATACTCTTTTTTCTTTAGGTTGTGGAAAGATATTTGAAGGGACATATACCCAGATGTTTGATTCCTTGATGAAACTAAAAGAGCTACCAAAAAGTACAAAAGTTTTTTGTGGTCATGAATATACACTACAAAATTCAAAGTTTTGTATGGTTCACGATGAAAATAACGAAAATCTCAAAGCTAAATTAAATGATATAAAAATAAAATTAAAAGCTGGCCTTTCGACTATTCCATCTACTATCAAAGATGAATTAGAGTGTAATATTTTTCTTAGGTCAAACAATGTAGAAACCTTTTCAAAACTGAGGGATTTAAAGGACAATTTCTAGCTTATTCGGACTTGACTATAATAGGCTCCCGACTATATTGCTGCTTATAAAAAATAGATTAAACAATGTCATACGCAATCATACAAACAGGTGGAAAACAGTACAAAGTAAAGGCTGGAGAAATCCTTAAAATTGAAAGATTAGAGGATTCTAAGCTTGAAACTAAGATAGAATTTAAAGAAATCCTAGCCTACGGGGATGATAAAAATATTGAAGTTGGATCACCAACAGTTGAGGGTGCAAAAGTTGAAGCAGACCTTGTTGAAAATGGAAAAAATAGAACAATATTAATTTTCAAAAAAAGAAGAAGACAAAATTCTAGAAGAAAAAATGGTCATAGACAGCAATATTCATTAATAAGAATTAGTAAAATATTTTCTAAAGATGGTAAAATTTTATCTGAAGC
>Ga0209709_10004964_pt1 | contig 10600 bp, 9 predicted proteins | sample ArcticOcean_MG_C_2_FD_187435 | JGI IMG/M metagenome (GOLD analysis project Ga0209709, IMG submission 187435) | Marine microbial communities from western Arctic Ocean - ArcticOcean_MG_CB4_136 (SPAdes) (version 2) | ecosystem: Environmental > Aquatic > Marine > Oceanic | place: Arctic Ocean...
TATATTGGTGGCTTACAAACATATTTGCCTGATGCCATGGTTTTTTTTGCACCATATGTGAATTCTTATCGAAGATTTGTTATAGATGCTTCAGCACCAATAAATACACATTGGGGATTCGAAAATAGGACTGTAGGTCTTAGGGTGCCACTTTCATCACCAGAGTCAAAGAGAGTAGAAAATAGGATACCTGGTGCAGATACAAATCCATATTTAGCAATCGCAGCTTCACTAGCCTGTGGCTTCTTGGGAATTCAAGAGAAGTTAGAGCCAGAAAAACCAATTGCAGGCAGTGGTTTTGAAAGACGTCATAATATTCCAAAATACTTACCCGATGCTATAAAAAGAATCAAAGTTAGCGATAGTTTAGCAGAAATAATGGGTAGAGATTTTATAACTTTGTATGCAGAAGTTAAACAAACTGAACATGACGCATATCAAAATGTTATTAGCGCTTGGGAGAGAGATCATTTATTACTTAACGTATAAATGTTTTTACATTAAGTGTTTGTATTAATTTGATAGCCTTCATCAGCATGTTGAATAATATTATTTAAATTCAACTTTTTTCCAATCTTTTGTCTTAATGTATAAATATGAGTTTCCAGTGTATGCGTATCTATACCTTCATTATAATTCCATACTTTTGATAATAGTTGTTTTTTACTTAAGGAAACATTTTTATTATCCAGTAGGATTTGAAATATTTCATTTTCCTTGTCTGTTAAGTAAAGTGAAATCTCACCTACATAAATAGTTTTTAATCTTGATGAATAATTAAACTTCTTATATTTTTTGATTTCTGACAAAGCACTATTTTTTTGATCGATTAAATTTTTTAATTTTTCTTGCAATAATAATATATTTATTGGTTCATTAATAATTTCGTAATTAATATAATTAATAGATAGGTGACTCACTATGTCTATTGATATTTCACCTATTATAAATAAATAGTTGTTAAGAATAGTCTTATCTTTAATTAATTTATCTAACGAAATATTATCAAGAATTACTATAAAATTATTTTTATTAATATTTTCAATAATATTGAAAAGTATTTTAACTTTACCGTTATTATTATTAAGTTGTGGCACTAATTCATTAAAAACTTGTAGCAAGTCTTCACGCGCTAATAAAAAATCAATATTGTTATCTACATGCATATTAATATATTATAATTAAATCATGATCATAGTAAGAAACAAAGTTCTTAAGTATAAAAATTTTATCTATAAGTGTGCAATAGGCAAGAATGGCATTTCAAATAACAAGACTGAAGGCGATAAATGCACCCCAAGTGGAATTTATTCAATAAATCAGATTTATTATCGTAAAGATAAGCTAACCTTGCCAAAAATAGATTTTCACACAACTCCCATAAATAAAAATTTTGGATGGTGTGATGATACTACTAGCTCACATTATAATAAGTTTATTGAATTCCCTTTTTCACATAGAGCAGAAATTTTATTTAGGGAAGATGAGATATATAATATTATTTGTGTTATTAGCTACAATACTAATCCAATAATAAAAAATAAGGGGAGTGCTATTTTTTTACATATAGCAAATACTAACTACCCGGCTACTGCGGGATGTTTAGCTCTTAAACAGGATGATTTAATTGAATTATTGCAAAATATAAATATAGATACAAAAATAAACATAATAGATTAATCTCTTGATCCAAATATAGCTGTACCAACCCTTATATGAGTTGCACCATATTTTAATGCGGTATCATAGTCATTTGTCATTCCCATACTTAAATACTTGATATAATTATTTTTAGCCAAGCTTTGTAATATCGCAAAATGTTTATCTGGAGCTTCATTTTCAGGTGGTAAACACATTAACCCATCTATTTTAATATTATAATCTTTACACTTTTGAATTAGAGATTCAACTTGATCTAAGCTAACACCTGATTTTTGTATCTCACTGCCAGTGTTAACTTGGATAAAAAAAGTTTTATCCTTTATTTTGGAATAATCTATTTCTGAAATAATGCCAATAATTTTTTCTCTATCTATAGTATGAATTACATCACACTGTTCAATTATTTGGTGAATTTTTTTACTCTGAATAGAACCAATAAAGTGAACTTTAATATTATGAAATTGATTTTTTAAATTTGGCCACTTTTTTATTATTTCTTGAATTTGGTTTTCTCCAAAAGTTCTATGCCCTAAATTAATTACAGACAGTATATCTTCTTCTGATTTTCTTTTGCTTACCGCTATTAATTCAACTTCTTCAATATCTCTTTTATTACTAAGGATTGATTTTTCAAAATCTACTAGGAAATCCTTATAATTAGACATTGCAAAACATAGTTATAATTTTTATAAAAAAAAACACCCCACAAATTAATGTGAGGTGTTAATTTTTGTATTAACTTAATAAGTTTTTATTAATTAAAAACCCATTGCGTATACAAGATTCCACTCTGAGTTATCATCAAGATCTTGATCTTCGTACATCAAAGTTAATGACATTCCACCCATGTCCTTACCAATTGAGTAAGTGTTCATAGTGTTATCAGTTGTAGCATCTAGGTCATCATAACGAAAGCCAACATTCATGCCTGCTACACTAGTTGTAACACTAATTGCAGTAGACTCGTCTTCATCAGAATCATAGTTACCATAACCAATTCCTACGCCACCAATTGAGTAACCTAGTGTTACAAATGAATCATCATTTGAACCAACTTGGTCAACAGCACCTGCAGCTACAGAAATTCCCATTACTGAACCTTTAACCGCTACAGAAGTTACTCTGTCACTGTTACAAGTAGTAACTGAATTTGATATAACATCAGTTGTTACAACGTAAGATCTATCTTGTTGTACAAAGTAATCAACAGATTCTGATGTTGCTGTAGAACATAAGTTTTCACCCATTGATGCAGCTACGGTCCAACCGTTCATTGAAGGAGACGTATATTTAATACCTTCACCTGAAGCATCGTCACCATCATTGTATACACCTAGTTTATTTGCACTAGTTTGAACGTTGGCATTATTTGGTAAACTATCAAATGCATCAGCAGCTGAGTTCATTTGCCATTTAGTACCTGTTGCAAGAGTTCCCATACCAGTATCGATAGAGAAGCCTGCAGCGTGTGCACCGGCTGTTAAAGTAAATCCAGCAGTTAAGCCCATACCGTTATCTAAAGTAGATGAGTATGAAACATATACTGACTGAGAGTATACTGTATTAGTTACACCAGTTGTAGCGTCACCTGATGTGAACCAACCTTCAATGTATCCATTTACTGATACACCGTCAGCTGTAGCAGCTGAAGCAGACATTACTGTCGCTAAACCTGTTGCAGCTATGATTTTTGATTTATTCATAATTTTTTTCCTTTTTTTGAATTGATCAATTTATAAACCGAACATTAAATCTAGAATTATCAAATGTTCGAACAGATGCCATTATTGTTTTATTTGTCTAATTATCAATATTAATGTTGCTTAAATACAATTTTATTTTTATTATGTGATAAATTTACCACACTTAAGTAATTCAGTATAAATGTAATTTTAAAATAACTATTTTATTATTAAAGATTTACTATATTTTGTTGAAAAACTTATAAAAAAATAAAAATTATAAAATTTATGTCAAATATGTTCGTATTATTTAAGAAAACTTCGTCATTTGCTGCTTTTTTAGCATTTTTAACTTTCTATGGTTGCTCTAGTCTAGATATTGTACCAAATAAAACTGAACGTTTTAAAGATGCGCAAGAATCAAAGGGTAATACTCTAGAAGTTGAATCAATGACTTTAACAGATAGATTTAAAGGTATGTTGCCAGGAATGATGTCTGATCAGAATTTTTCCAACGTAATTACATTTGAGGTTGCTTTAGATCAATTTTCAGTAATGCCACTTTTGTCAGTAGATAGGGTTGGTGGAGTTATAATTACTGATTGGTATAGCACTTCATCAAACCTTAATGAACGAATAAAATTTAATATTATAATTAAAGATGAAAATATGAATCAAGATTCAATTGATATAAATATGTTTAAAGAAAACTTTAATGGCACAGCGTGGTTTAAAGTTAAAGCCAATAAGAATACTGCTAATAAAATAAAAGAAATAATTCTTGGTAAAGCAAGAATTCTTAAAACAACAGCAGAATTATCTTAATAACATATTCGATGGAAGAAAGATTTAATCCTAAGATAGCTGATAAAGAGTGGCAAGATATCTGGGATAAAAAGAATTATTTTTTATCTGAAGTAAACCATAACAAAAAAAAATATTATATTTTAGAAATGTTTCCATACCCTTCTGGTAAAATCCATATGGGCCATGTTAGGAATTATACTTTGGGAGACGTTGTTGCTAGATTTAAGAGAGCCCAAGGCTTCAATGTGCTTCATCCAATGGGATGGGATGCATTTGGTTTACCAGCAGAGAATGCAGCTATTCAAAATAAAACTTCACCTTCTGATTGGACTTATAAAAATATAGAAGAGATGAAAAGACAATTAAAGTTAATTGGTCTGTCTATCGATTGGAGTAAAGAAGTTGCTACTTGTGATGAAAAATATTTTAAACATCAACAAAAACTTTTTAAAGATTTTTTTGATAATAATTTAGTTTATAAAAAAGAGTCTCAAGTTAATTGGGATCCAGCCGAACAAACTGTCCTTGCAAACGAACAGGTAATTGACGGAAAAGGCTGGAGATCAGGTGCTGAAGTTGAGTATAAAAAACTTTCCCAATGGTTTTTTAAGATAACTGAATTTTCTAATGAACTATTAGATGGATTATCCAAATTACCTAATTGGCCAGATAAAGTTAAGTTGATGCAAAAAAATTGGATAGGTAAGTCGATTGGTTGTGAAATTAATTTAGATTTAGTTGATGATAAATTTAATTCAATTAATGAAAAATTAAATATTTATACAACTAGGCCTGATACAATATTTGGTGCAACGTTTTGTGCTATATCACCTGGACATCCTTTAGCCATAGAACTTACAAAAAACAATAGTTCTATAAAAAAATTTATAGAGAAGTTTGGTTCTAAAAATGTTTCAGAAGAAATGCTAGCTAAAACTGAAAAAGAAGGAATAAAAACTGATAAATATGTTCAACATCCTTTCATAAAAGATAAGTTTTTACCTCTTTATATAGCTAATTTTATACTAATGGATTATGGCTCTGGAGCTATTTATGGTTGTCCAGCTCATGATCAACGTGATTTAGATTTTGCTAATAAGTATGATATTGAAGTTATACCAGTTTTATCTCCTAATAATGAGGCTGATTTTAAAATAACAAATGAAGCTTTTACTGGTGAGGGCATTTTAATAAATTCTGAGTTTTTAAATGGGTTAAATATCAATGAAGCTCAAGCACTAATAATTAAAAAAATAGAAGATTTAAATTTAGGTTTTAAAAAGACTAACTTTAGACTGCGTGATTGGGGAGTTTCCAGACAAAGGTATTGGGGATGTCCAATTCCTGTAATTTATAGAGAGGATGGAAAAATTATTTGTTTATCTGAAAAACATCTACCAATCACTCTACCAAAAGATATTGATTTAACAAAACCTGGCAACCCATTAGAAAATCATCCAACTTGGAAGCACACAAAATGTCCAGAAACTGGAATGAGTGCTATAAGAGAAACTGATACTTTAGATACATTTGTTGACTCTGCATGGTACTTTCTAAGATTCTGCTCTGCAACTAACCAAAGTGAACCTTTTAAGCAAGAAGAAATTGATTATTGGATGCCTGTAGATCAGTATGTAGGTGGCGTTGAGCACGCTATTTTACATTTATTATATTCAAGATTTTTTACACGAGCATTATGTAAAAGTGATAAAATTAAATTTAAGGAACCATTCTCGGGCCTTTTCACTCAAGGAATGGTTTGCCATGAAACATATAAGTCAGCGTCAGGCAATTGGTTATTTCCTGAAGAAGTGTACGAAAAAAATGATAAGTTTTATTTGAAAAAAGACAATGTTGAGGTTCATCGAGGTCCTATAGAATCAATGTCAAAGTCTAAAAAAAATGTTGTTGATCCAGAAAATATAATTCAAAAATATGGTGCTGATACAGCTCGATTATTTATGTTGTCAGATAGTCCACCTGAAAGGGATATTAATTGGTCGTTGGCTGGTATTAATGGCGCTTGGAAATTTACTCAAAAATTTTGGCGAACTGTTATGAACAGCTATAACGTATTTAAAATTGATTTAGAAAATAAACCACAAGATTTTGATCAATTATCGATTAATTTTAGAAAAAAAATTCATAAATACCTCAAGCTTATTACAGAAAGCATTGAAAGTTTTCAAATGAATGTAGCTGTTGCTAAAATTCATGAACTAACTAACGAATTAGGTTCTTTCAATCCAAATAATAGTGTTCAAAGCTGGAGTAAAAAAGAAGCATTAATAATATTGTTGAGAGTAGCAGAACCTATGATGCCTCATCTTGCTGAAGAATGTTGGAGACATGTTGGATATAAAAATTCGATTATTGAAGCTGAATGGCCACTGTATGATAATGACTTGATTGTAGAAAATGAAGCATTAATAATTATACAAATCAACGGAAAGAAAAAGGCTGAATTAAAAGTAGCCAGTAACACAAGCGAGTTTGATATTTATAAAGCTGCTTTAAATATACAAAATATAAAAAATATAATTACCGATGAAAAAGAAATAAAAAAAAGAATTTTTATACCCAATAAAATTTTAAATATTGTTATATAATTATAATATTATTAAATTGAACACATAATATGACCACACAGCAAGAAATTATTTCTGATTTTCAAGTTGCTTTTGATTTTCATTCTAAGGGAGATCTTGACAGGGCTGAAGTATTATACAAAAAAATCTTAAAAAAAAAACTTGTTCATTATGATACACTGAGACATCTAGGTATCTTATATCAAGATCGCCAAATGTTTGAGCTTGCTGAAAAGTATTATATGAAAGCATATAAAGCTAATTCAAATCATTTTTCTATATATAATAATCTTGGTACAATAAAATTTTTACAGTTTAAGATGGAAGATGCTTTAAATTTTTATAAACAAGGCTTTAAATTAAATCCTAGATTTGTTCCAGTAATCAACAACATATCAGCTTATTATCACAGGCAGTTTCGTGATGAGGAGTGTATGAAGTTTGCTAAATTAGCTTTATCTATTGAACCAAATAATTTAAATTCAAAAGTTAATTATGCAAAAGCTTTAGCTATTAGCAATGAACCACATAAGTCGATTGAAATATTTAATGAAATATTAAAGATACAAACGGATGCTAACAACTATAAAAATTTAGGAACTGCTTATCGTAATATTGGAGAACTTGAAAAATCTTGTGAATGTTTTGAAAAGGCACTCATTCATGACAATAATGATACAGGTGCTTTTTTCAATTTGTCTGCTTCAAAATTTCACAGACCAAACAAGGCTTTACTAATTGAATTTGAAAAAACATTAAAGCTATCTAAAAATCTTGTTTACTCTGATAAAGCAGCAATTGCATTTGGTATTTATAATAGTTACAAAAAGTTAAAGGATTATAAAAAGGCTAGCAAATTTTTACTGTTGGGTAATAAGTTTTTAGATAATTGGATTAAAACTGATATCAATGAAGAAGAAAACTTTTTCAATGAAATAAAGAGAATATACACTTCAGATTTTATTCAAAAAAATTCTTTAGCCTTAGATAAAAAAAATACTAATCTACCAGAGCCAATATTTATTTTGGGCATGCCAAGATCAGGAACTACATTGTGTGAACAGATACTATCCAGTCATTCAAAAATTTTTGGTGGAGGCGAGCTACAGCACTTTATTGATATTAGTGAAATTGGTAATACAGTTAATATTAGCAATCAATTAATTAATGATTATAAAGATAAGCTCAATAAGATGTCGCCAGAAATATTCAAAAGTAAAAGTATTGATTATCTCGAAAAGTTAAAAAAATTAAGTTCTAAGCATCAATATGTTACTGATAAAATGCCACATAATTTCGTATTGATTGGTTTTATTAAAATATTATTTCCAAAAGCCAAAATCATTTATTGCAAGAGAGACAAAATAGATAATTGTTTTTCATTATTTGCTCACAAATTTATGGATAAAAGTCATGGATATTGCTACAACCAAAAAACTCTTGGTAAATATTACAATTTACATTTAGATTTAATGGATCATTGGTTAAATATATTTAAAAATGAAATATATATTTTAAATCATGAAAACTTAATAGAAGATCAAGAAAAGTATTCTAAAGAATTAATTGATTATTGTGGACTAGAATGGGAAATTGCTTGCTTAGAATTCTATAAGACTAAAAGAGAGGTTCAAACAGCAAGTAACGAGCAGGTAAGAGAACCTATTAATAAAAAATCAATTGCAGCATGGAAAAAATACGAAGAGTTTCTTGGTCCACTAATTAAAACTTTAAATTAGAATAATTATGATAAAAAAATTTATAAGCTTATTATTCATTAGCCAATTAGTATTATCATGTGGATTTAAACCAACTCTTAAAAATTTTGATAATCAAAATAATTCTCTTGTGTATTATGAAATAAATCCTGAAAATTCATATACAGCAAGACAAGTACTAAGCACACAGCTAAAAAGCTTGAACAAAAATGAATCAAAATTTTTGACTAAGGTTAGAGTATTAGAAAATGAGTCTGCCGTTAACGTTACATCTAGTGGCTCAGTTGATGAGTATAAAATTGAAGTTTTAGTTAATTTTGAAATATTTAACATATCAACTAATAGCTTGCTGATTAAATCACAATCAAGAGGTTTTGCTAATTATGATGCCACTAATTCAGAGTATACTAATTCACAGGTTAAAAAAGAAGCGCTTGAACGAGCTTTAATTGAAGGAATACAATTAATGAAAATTATAATTCAAAGTAAAATTGCCGAATAAATATAAAAATGCTTGTTAAAGAAAATTTGTTAATTCAAAAATTTAAAGAACAAAAAATAAATTATCCACCAATACTTATCTATGGACCCAATGAAGGGCTAGTAAGAGAAAATTTTTTAAAAATAAAAGATATTTTTAATCAAAATAATACTGAAGAAGTTTGTTTTTCTGGAAAATTAATTAATGATCAACCAGAAATATTAGTTGATGAAGTACAGACTGTTTCAATGTTTAACGAGCAAAAAATTATAACTATAGAACAGCCAATCGATAAGAATATTGATCTATTTGAAAGTGTTTTTACAAAGCTACCAGACCAAACATTAATTATAGTAATAGCAAATAATTTAACAAAAACTTCAAAAATTCGTAAATTTTTTGAAAGCTCAGATAAATATTTTTCATGTGCAAATTATGAAGATGACTTTAAATCTAATAGTCAACAAATACAAAATTTAGAAAAGAGCATTAACAAAAATTTACATAGAGATATTAAATATTATCTCAATCAGAATTTAAGTTCTGACAGAATGATATCTAAAAATGAAATTGATAAAATTATTTTATTATATTCTGAAAATAATCAGGTTCCAGAATTGGAACATATCAAATTAATTTTCAATGATAATGCTGATTTAGGATTAAATAAAATTTCACAACTTACTTTTTCAGGTCAACCAAATAGAGTTTCTATTAATTTAAATAAAATATTTGATGAAGGTGTTAATCCAGTAGCAATAATTAGAGTGATGTTAAATTATGTGCAAAGGATTCAAGCAACTCAAATTGCTTTAAAAAAAAATAATGATTTTGACAGCGCAATAAAATCTTTAAAACCACCTGTATTTTGGAAGGATAAAGATAACTTTAAGCTGCATTGTAAAAAGTGGCCAATAAAGGAAACAGTATTAAACTTTAATTTATTGGTGGATACAGAATTAAGTTGTAAATCCGATTATAATTTAACTAATATTTTATGTGAGCGTGCGCTACTAAATATAGCTGTCCGTGGGCAAAAATATTTTAGTAACTAATTTTTTAGTTTGTTGGTTACGAGTTCAAGTTGATCAAGTGTTTTATATTTTACTTTTATTGAACCACCACGCTTACCATTATCTGAAATAATTACATCTAAGCCCAATAACTCAGTTAGGCGTTGTTCTAAATCTACGGTATCAGCAGGTTTAAGCTTAGTTTTGGTAGTTTGTGTTTTAGTTTTCTTAGCTAACGATTCAGCCTGTCGAACTGATAAATTTTCATCAACAATTTTTTTTGCGAGCTGTTCTGGAAATGCCGAGTTCATTATTGCTCGAGCGTGGCCAGAAGTAATTATTCCCTGACTTATCATGTCCTGAATGGATGTAGGTAAGTTTAAAAGTCTAGTGATATTAGCTATATGACTTCGGCTTTTTCCCACAATTGGAGCCAGTGCTTCTTGTGTATGATTATATTGCTCCATTAATTTTTTATATCCCGCAGCTTCTTCAATTGGAGATAAATCTGCCCGTTGAACATTTTCTATAATTGCCATTTCTAACGCTTCAGCATCATCTAAGTTTTTAATAACTGCTGGTAATTCGTGCAACTGCGCAATTTGTGCTGCACGCCATCTTCTTTCACCAGCTATAATTTCATACTCAT
>Ga0209709_10004967_pt1 | contig 10599 bp, 9 predicted proteins | sample ArcticOcean_MG_C_2_FD_187435 | JGI IMG/M metagenome (GOLD analysis project Ga0209709, IMG submission 187435) | Marine microbial communities from western Arctic Ocean - ArcticOcean_MG_CB4_136 (SPAdes) (version 2) | ecosystem: Environmental > Aquatic > Marine > Oceanic | place: Arctic Ocean...
CGTTCGGGATTGTTCCACCGTAACGGGCTAAACTTTAAATGCTAACGAAAGTTACGCTATTGCTGCATAATTAACTTAGGTTAATTATAAAAGCACGGTCTGGGGCACCGGGTAACAGAACGCCCCTCTTTAATTAAAACATTATATTTCACAATAACTTTTTTAGAAAAATCTCAATGAAGTTTCAATGAAATCAGAAAATAGAAATTAGACGATATGTGGAGAGTAAGGTTTAGTTAATTATAAAGTAGAATAATTTTTTTTTTTAAATATTTTGATTATATATTTTTGACCTTTGAAATAAAAAAAAGAAGGATAAAGTTTATTATCATTTACTCTTAAGTGATTAAATTGTTGTTTAATTGTTTTATTAACATTTAATTCACTATCTTTGGGATATCGTCTTTTGTTAAAGTTACTCTTACCAGATTGCTTTTTTGATTTAACATTTGGGTATTTGATAAGAAATTTATTTATTATCTTTAAAATTTGTAAACCTTGAATGTATCTAATTTCATCAGATAATTCAGTACTATCTAGCATAAAAGAATTTTGATAATATATTGACCCGGTATCAACTTTTTTTGCTGCTTTAATTAAAGATATATAAACCTTTTTTTTATTTTTTAGAATTTGATATTGTAATGGAGCAAAACCTTTATCTTTGGGCAGTTTACTTGAATGAGCAATTAACACCAACTCATTTTTTTGTAAAAAACTTTCAGGTAATATTTTTGTATAAGACAATGGAAATACAATATTTTGATTTTTGATATTATTTAGATTTTTAGAAATCTTAAAAATATATTTATTATTTAGTTTAAAATTATAATTTCTTACTTGTTTTTCAAACCACAAATTTGATTTATCTAATAAAAAGGTAACTTTATATTTCATTTTTAATATTTAAAAAATATAGATATCAGATTTATTAAAAATGATAAATAATTAAAACTTAAGCATCAGCAATAGTTGGTTGAAGTTCAGTATTACAGATACAGATTTTCTATTACCAATATTTAAGTGTACTTTACACGATACTAAAAATATAAACAAGGTAGCAAATGTCTTAGAACCTTGGCTTGTTCACTAATATTATCCAAAGTTAATTAAGTGTAATTCAGATGATTATATCTTTATGCCAGAAGAGAAGAATAAAAGTAAACTTTACGAAAGTATTAGAAAAACAAAAATTAGATTTAGTTACACTTTAATATTAAATTTATTTTTAAATATTCTTTTTATTAAATTAATGCAGAAGTAAATACCACCAAATACAATGCCTAAATTCCAAATTTGAATACCATATATAGAATAAAAAAACATTTTAAATCCATATTTTTTTTTAGCTATTAATAAAAACTTAAATTCTAAATAAAATTGAATTAAAAATAAAATAATTAATAATAAAAAAAAACTTATAGACTTAATAAAAATAAGTATAATTAAATTAATAGTTATAAATCCCGTAATAAGAGCTGAAATTGCATCATTTAATGTTGCTGAAGAACCAATAGAATCAAAACTGATTTTCTTTTCTTTTTGTCTTTGAAAAAGAATATGTATGTATTTCTCTGTCCTATCAATATTTTTTTTAAATTTTGTATATAAATCTGCCCAATAAGTTTCGTAAGTTGCACTTTTAATTTTTAAATTTTTTTTACAATGATAAGTAATTCTATCACCTAATTCAAATTCTTCTCCACCTGCATTTCTATAGTATCGCCAACCACCTATTTTTCTTAAAAAATCTTTATAAATTACAAAAAATTCTGATTGAGCATCTGTTGTTACTGTTTTTTCTAGAACATCATCAAAACCAAATGATGATACTAATCCAACAAATTTTGATGACCAAGAGTTTTTATTTAAAGTTGTTCCTATTGGTATAGCACCTACAGAACCATTATTTTTATCACTTATTAATGTGTTAACTAAATTCAAAACTGAATTAGTTGAAATAACTAAATCTGAGTCAATATAACAAAGAATATTATTTTTAGCTAATCTGCAACCAACATTTCTAGCATAGCCTACTCCTCTATTTTTTTTAAGTTTAAATAATTTAACACTTTCAAATTTATCAACAATACCAGTTGTATTATCTGTACTACAATCATCAATAACAATAATTTCTGAGTCAAATTTTTGTGACTCTAATAATATTTTGCTCAAGCATATTTCAATTGTATTTTCTGCATTAAATGCAGGAATAATAAATGAAATACTCTTACTAAGATTCATAAGTTTAAATTAAATAAGAGACGTCCAATGTTTAGGGTCATAAACAGTATTTATTGCACTTGCACATTCAAAAGTGCATGTACATTTTTTTGCTATGTCTCTAAATTTTTTTGCTTTACTAGATTTAATTACATCTACTATATCTAAAGTTTTCTCATTGACTGTACCTATAGTTGAAATATCCCAAAGTTTTTCTACTTCACAACCTCTAACAACTCCATCTGGAAAAATCTCCACGAGTCTACCTCCTGCTAAACATGGTGAAAAAACTTTATCACTATCTATTTTTTTTATTGTTTCCGTATAAAGTTTTTTAAATAACTTACCATTAAAACTTGCTTTAAAAGAAGAAGATGTTCTTTCATTTTGAATCTTATTGAGCCTTTCAAATTCATCTTTTACAATTAGCTGCTCTTCGATTGGACAATCTCTAATTAAAATTAATTCATGAAAATCGATAGGCCATTTAGATGTTTCATCTAAAAAATTTTCCATATAAGACACATTGTCTTTTGTTAAAACTGAAGCAAGTTTTAAAAAAAAATTTTTATTTTTTCTATAATCTTTCATGATATCAATAGTTTCTAAAGCTTTTTTATAAGCTCCTTTAAATACTCTAACTTTATCATGTATATTTTCTGGACCATCTAATGAGATCGATAATGTAAATTCTGTATCTTTATACTTATTAATTAATGCAGGTAAAAAATTTTTCATTTTTTCTTTATAAAATCCATTTGAATTAATACTAATCCTTGGAACACCTGAGCTATCTATTATATTAGTTAATATCTCAACAAAATCATTTCTAATGAATGGTTCGCCCCCAGTTATAGTTACATGCAATAGACTTTTTGCTCGCTTAAAAACGGATCCCCAATTTTCTGCTGACATCATAGGCGTTTTTCTAGCATCAACAGCTGCATGAATACAAAAACCACATTTCATGTTACATCTTCCATCAATATAAACGATCGCATAATTGGGCATTTCGTTTAAGAATATTGATTTAAAAATTCTTGAAGCAATGTTTGCTGTATTTTTAATTGTCATTTTTATAGTAATTTACCAAAAAATATATTTAAATGGTTATAAATTGTTTTACATTATTTGCAAACTTACAAATAACTTGTTTAAAAAAAACTTAGGCCTTTTTAAGCTTATCTCAAAAAAATAGTATTAATTAATTAAATTTACTCCAATATCCATAAACGCATCTTGTACCATTTCTTGAACAATCATAAGTATCATAAAGAACTCCATCTTTCACGACGGTGATATGCTTAGAACATGACACTATAAGAGTACCACTTGGCAGTTCATCTTTCTTTAAATGAACCTTGCAACCTTGTCCTACAAACATTGTAGGAGTCCAATTCCAACCTAATTTTTGTAAATATTTCTTAAGTACTACACGATGAGTTCCTGTTCTTGGGCTGTCATTTTTTTGTTTTAAACTTTTAGCAAGCTTTGTTTTAGAGGTAGTTCTAAATAATTCATTCTCTTCATATAAATCATCATAAATTTTTTTATATGGTAAACCAGTTACTATTGCTACAGATCGAACAACACAATCACCTACTTTGCCTTTATATCCAGCCTCAGTTCTTCCACCATCATCAAATTTTAACTGTAAATTACTTCTAGAAAATAATCTTTTAAAAAATATCATTATACTTTATTTTTTTCTTTCCTCTTCTTTAAATAAAACCTCTGTCTACTTATTTGATAATCCAAAAAATAATATTTATTATATAAACCAAAATACTGTAAAACATGAACATTAAAATTTTTTCTTTTACTGTTTTTTTGTTCCAATTCAATTTAAATAATACCGATGGAGTAGCTACTAATAAGATTGCTCCAATTACAATTATAAGTATTGATAAAATTATAAACACATTAATAAATTATCCATATCTTAAATTAGATATTAATTCTAGTTTCTGTTTAAAGATATTTTTTTTATAACTAATGAACTTATCTGAGATTCAGAATTTTTTTTAAGTTAGGTTTAAAATATCCAGGACCCTTCATAACTTTGCCACCTTCATTATAAATTGGTTTACCATTTGCATCTAACTTACTCATATTTGAGCTTTGAACCTCTTGAAAGCACTTATCAAGATCAATACCAAAAGCATGTCCAGCACCATAAGTTACATAGAGAATATCTGTAAGCGCATCTGCAACCTCTAAAAAATCTTTATTATCTAGAGCAACCTTAAGCTCATCTAATTCTTCTTTAATTAAGTCATATCTGAGTTTGTTAATTTTATTCGTACTAAAAGAAGGCTTATTTTTAACATCTTGACCAAATGTTTCCATAAATTTTTTAACTTTTCTAAAATTTGTCATTTTACTCCTGTAAGATTTATAATGTTTGTTATATGATTATATTAAATTTATTTTAATATAATAATCAATGAAATTAAGAAAAGAATTTGACAGTATGGGTGTTGTAAATGTGCCTTCAGATAAATATTGGGGAGCCTCTACTGAAAGATCAAATAAATTTTTTAATATAGGAAAAATCTTAGTTAATATTTCAATAATAAAATCTATTGCTATCATTAAAAGATCTGCTGCAATTGTGCATGAGAAAGAAAAGCAAATAGAGAAAAAAATAGCTCAATCTATAATGAAAGCTTCTGAAGAAGTTATAAAAGGAACTCTAGATAAAAATTTTCCATTAAAAGTTTGGCAAACTGGCTCTGGTACTCAAACAAATATGAACGTTAATGAAGTAATTGCTAACAGGGCAATTGAAATAATGAATGGAAAAAAAGGTACAAAAAAACCAGTTCATCCAAATGATCATGTAAATAAATCTCAATCAACGAATGATGTTTTTCCAACCGCAATGCATATATCTGTGGCCCAAGAAACAATTAAAAAACTTTTACCAAGCTTAAAAATTTTAGAAAAAGAATTAAAAAAAAAATCTAAAGAATTTAACAAAATTATTAAAATTGGCAGAACACATTTACAAGATGCTACACCGTTATCTCTGGGTCAAGAGTTTTCAGGTTATCATTTTCAATTAAAAAAATGTATTGAAAGAATTGAATATGCACTTAATGAAATATACTATCTTGCGCAGGGAGGAACTGCAGTTGGAACCGGAATTAATTCAAGAAAAGGTTTTGATAAAAAAATAATTAAAGAAATTACAAAATATACTAAAATTCCATTCAAACCTGCTCAAAATAAATTTGCAGAATTAGCTGCTCATGACTCAATTGTTAATTTTTCAGGAACTTTAAATACTTGTGCAGTTACATTGATGAAAATTTCCAATGACATCAGATTTCTTGGATCAGGTCCGAGAGCTGGTTATGGAGAATTAGTGCTTCCAGCGAATGAACCTGGTTCATCTATAATGCCAGGAAAGATTAATCCAACGCAGTGTGAAGCGGTAACTATGGTTTGTGCACAAGTAATTGGAAATCATACAAGTATTACATTAGCTGGCTCACATGGTCATTTTGAACTAAATGTATTTAAGCCGATGATTGCACATAATATTTTACAATCAATTGACTTAATAGCTGATAGTACAAAGAATTTTGCTCAATATTGTATTAAAGGAATTAGGGCTAATAAAAAAAGAATTAAAGAACATTTAGATAATTCTTTAATGTTAGTCACTGCTCTAGCTCCGCATATTGGCTATGATAGGGCTACCAAAATTGCAAAAGCAGCTTTAAAAAATGATACTACTCTTAAATTTGAAACTTTGAAAACAGGTCTTATTAAAGAAAAAGATTATGACAAAATAGTTGATCCACAAAAAATGATTACTCCGCATTAACTTGTGAAATAACTATATTAAGAAATCTCTTAAGAACAATCCAATTATTAAAATTTTTATAAATATCAATATTATTATTTTTTATTACCTTATTTATTTTTTTAGTTAAATTATTTGAAGTAATATTATTTATTTGGAAGTTGGTAATTTTCGTTGTTCCAGATGTAAGATCAATCACAAAATTAAGATAAATTTTTTTTATATCTGTTCTATATATTTTTGGTATTTGAAAAATATTATAAAATTTTTTTTGGTTCTGAATATCAATTATAATTTTAGAATTTAAAAAAAGTTTATTATTGTTATTTTGCAACTCGCTATTAAGAATTTTTAAAGAACCTAATTTTTTCGAAATAAATGTTGAATCTTTAAATTTTACTAAACCATTTTGAGTTTTAATAAAAAAATTAGCACTATCAAATATATTGTCTTTTGAGAATTTTTTTATATCGACTGTAATTTCAGAATTAAAGTTTTTGTGAACTAAATTTTCTTTATCTAACAATCTAAAAAACATGCCGTTGTTACTCAATATTTTAATCAGATTAATTTGATCTAAAATTATATTACTTGTCATAAAAAATGGTTGAAATTCAGCAACACCATCAAAGTTTATTTGAGTATTAAAAGCTTTAGATTTTATAGATTTAAAAGTTAAATAATTTTTATCAATATAAAATTCAGATTTAATTTCAGATGCAAAAAAATTAATTTTATTAAATATTTTATATTTATCTTTATTATTTTTTTGAGGTAGTAGTTTGCTCGCAACTGATAAATTAATTTGAGGAAATTTTAGAGTAAAATTTAAGCTTTCGTCTTCAAAGAAATATTTCTTAATATCTAGGTTAAAATTTGAATTAAAAGCTTTTCCATTTATTGTAATTTCATTAATAAACTTTATCTCATTATATTTAAAATTTATATTTTTTATTGGAAAAATTGAAATAACTTCATCTTTATCAATTAAAAAAAGCTTACTTTTTTTAATTGATATTTTTCTATCAGTATTTTTATTTTTTAAATAATTAAACACAAATTTTCGATTATTTTTATTTAAAAAAAAAATTGATTCTTTAATTTCGATATTTTTTAATTGTATTTTGTCTTGATTGTGAATATTAGTAATAGAAACAAAGATTTTTAGGTTATCTACCTCTGCTAATTTATTTTCATCTGACTTTACATCTCTATATATGGTTGATTCTTTAACCTCAAAATGAGGAGATGGTAGAATTTTATATTGTATTTTATCTGAAATATTAACATTTAAATTATATTCATTTATCAGATGCGCCTTTAATTGACTTTGTAATTTTTGATAATCGTATAAACTTGGTGTGGATGCATAAAATAAATATAAAAATAATGTGCTGATAAAAAATATTAAAAATTTATTAAAATTGCTAATTTGATTAAATTTATTTTTAAGATGATTAATTTTAATAAATTTATTTTTTAAAACTTTAATCTGGTTAAATTTATTAACTAGGTAATTATTGTATTCAGTAATTTTTTTAAAAAAAATGTTTTGTAATTTTATGTTTTTCATGAGAAATTTAATTGCTTTATAATGATAAATTAGTAAATGATAAACTCTGAATATTTAAAAAATCTAAATAGTGCACAAAAAGAAGCCGTTTTACACCTCGATGGGCCTTTATTAATTGTGGCTGGTGCTGGATCGGGCAAAACCAAAGTTTTAACTTCAAGGATTGCTCATATTATTAAAAAAAAAAAAGCTTATCCAAACCAAATTTTATCTGTCACGTTTACAAACAAAGCTGCAAAAGAAATGCAAAGTCGTATTAGTTCTATTCTTAAAGCTGAAGCAGTAGGATTAAATTGGCTTGGCACATTTCATTCTATATGTGCAAAGTTACTAAGGAAACATGCTTCTGCTGCAGGATTAAGTTCCAATTTTACAATTATAGATGCTGATGACCAAGTAAGATTAATCAAAAATATATGTAAAGCAGAAAATATTGACATAAAACAATTGGCACCAAAATTTACCCTTTCAATAATTGATAGATGGAAAAATAAAGGATTTCACCCAGATGAAGTGATTATAAATAAAAAAGATATTTATGAAAAGACTATTTTACCTCTTTATAGAATTTACCAACAAAAATTATTAGATCTTAATGCTTGTGATTTTGGTGATTTAATATTGCATTGTGTTAAAATATTAGAAAAAAATTTTGATATAAGAGAGCTTTACTCAAATAATTTTAAATATATTTTAGTTGATGAATATCAAGATACAAACTTTATTCAAAGCAAATGGTTAAATCTTTTAGCAAACAAACATAATAATATTTGTTGTGTTGGTGATGATGACCAATCTATTTACAGTTGGAGAGGAGCTGAAATAAAAAATTTTTTAGAATTTGATCAAGTATATAAAAGCTCCAAAATAATTAGATTGGAAGAAAATTATAGGTCTTCTCAAAATATTCTCTCTGTTGCATCAACGCTAATTGCAAATAATCAAAACAGAGTAGGTAAAACCTTAAAAACTACTATGGATGAAGGTGATTTAATAAATTTAAATTGTTTTAAAAATGGAAAAGATGAAGCAATAGGTGTTGCTGATGAAATTGAAAAAAAATTAAAAAAAAAATATTCATTTAATAATATTGCTATTTTAGTTAGAGCAATATTTCAAACTAGAGAATTTGAAGAGCGTTTTCTAAAAATTGGACTGCCCTACAGAATACTTGGAGGTACAAAATTCTATGAAAGAGCAGAAATAAAAGATTGTGTTGCTTACTTAAGACTAATCAATCAAGAAAAAGATGATTTGGCCTTTGACCGTATAGTTAATAATCCAAAAAGATCAATTGGAGATACTACCCTAAAGCAAATTCACGAATTTTCTAAAAATAATTCTATTAATTTAGAATTGGCTTCAAGAAAACTCATTGAACTAAATTTAATAAAACCTAAAACTAAAATAGGTCTTAATTCTTTTTTAATTTTTATAAAGAAATGGAGAAATGACTTGCAAATTAAAAAAATTAATCATGTTAAATTGCTACAGATCATCTTGGATGAGTCTGGATATTCCTCTATGCTTAAAAATAAAAAAGATTTAGAAAATGAAAATAGATTAGAAAATATCAAAGAGCTTTTAAGTGCTATGAAAGAATTTGATAATCTAGATAGTTTTTTAGAACATGTTGCGTTAGCAACTTCAATTGATCAAGACTGGGATGGCGAAAAAATTAATTTGATGACTATGCATGGATCAAAGGGATTGGAATTTGATGTTGTTTTTTTACCTGGTTGGGAAGAAGGTTTATTTCCTCATCAAAAATCTATCGAGGAAAAGGGACAAAGTGGATTAGAAGAAGAACGCAGACTAGCATATGTGGGTATTACAAGAGCAAGGAGGAAGGCTTTAATATCATTTGCAATGAATAGATTTTACCAAGGAAACTGGATAGATAGTATGGCATCAAGGTTCATTGAGGAGCTTCCAGAAAAAAATATTAAAAAAAATAGTTTTTTTGATGAAAAAGAAAATAATGAGGAAGATTTTGAATTTAATCAAGACTTTGAAGTAGAAGAAGGCACTAGAAGTCCTGGTTGGATCAGATATCAAAAAAGAATTAAATGATAAAAAAAAGAATTTTAAAACTTAAGAAATTAATAAGTATTAATAATTTAGATGGATATATTATTCCAAAGAACGATGCTTATTTTTCTGAATTTGCATCTCCAGATCGATTAAAAATAATTTCAAATTTCGATGGCTCAGCAGGATTTGCTTTAATACTAAAAAAAGAAAATTTTATTTTTGTAGATGGCAGATACACTCTTCAAGCACAAATTCAATGTGGTAAGCATTTTAAAGTAATTGAGGTTCCAAAGTTTTCAATTAAAGATATATTAAGAAAGTATAAAAAAAAACTACTATTGGGATTTGATCCACAGCTATTTACAAGTTCGCTAATAAAAAGAAATTTTAATAATTCTTTTAATTTGTTACCTATTGAAAAAAATTTAGTTGATAGGGTCTACAGAGAAAAAGATGAAAAATTTGTTAATTCATTTTATGGGTTAAATAAAAAAATTACTGGGGAAAGTATTAATTCTAAAATAAGTAAAGTAGTAAAAAAAATCAAATTAAATAATATTGAAAACATATTTATAAGTTCACCAGAAAATGTTGCATGGTTATTAAATTTAAGAGGAAAAGATGGTCCAAATAGTCCTATACCAAACTGTAAAATTATTTTAACAAATAAAAAGAGGATATATTTTTTTTCTTGTCCTAAAAAAATTAGTCAAATAAAAAAGAGTAAGCAATATGAAAATTTAATTTTTAGCAGTTATAAAGATTTTTCAAAAATAATTTATAAATTAAAAGGTAAAAATTTTTGTATCGACGATAAATCTTGTTCTTTGTCTAATGAATCTATCATAAAAAAAAAATTTGGAATCAAGCTGAGAATTGATCCATGCTACTTAATGAAATCTATTAAAAATAAATCAGAAATTAAACATACTATCGATACTCATATTAAAGATGG
>Ga0209709_10004969_pt1 | contig 10595 bp, 13 predicted proteins | sample ArcticOcean_MG_C_2_FD_187435 | JGI IMG/M metagenome (GOLD analysis project Ga0209709, IMG submission 187435) | Marine microbial communities from western Arctic Ocean - ArcticOcean_MG_CB4_136 (SPAdes) (version 2) | ecosystem: Environmental > Aquatic > Marine > Oceanic | place: Arctic Ocean...
TTTAAATTTTTTAAACTCTGGAACTGTCATTTTATTAATCTTATAAATAAAATATTAAACTTTCATACAGAATAAGTCATTTTTTAAAAAATTTGACATAAGAAATACTATCTAGTACAAAAAATCTGCGCTTATTTAACTGAATTGCGAGCGCTTAAAAAAAACCGCTAAATAAGTTTTTTTATCTCACAATTCAAATTTAGCTATTATTTATGAATAAAGATGTGAATATAAAGAGCCTAATTATTGATAAACCACTAAAATTAGATTGTGGTCAAACTATTAATAATTTTCCCTTAGCCTATGAAACTTATGGTTCTCTTAACAAGGAAAAGGACAATGCCATTTTAATTTTTCATGCCCTAACTGGTGATCAGTTTGTGTCTGGAATTAATCCAATAACCAAAAAAGATGGTTGGTGGTCTTATGCTGTAGGTTCTGACAAGGCTATAAATACAAATAAATATTTTATAATTTGTGCAAATGTAATTGGTGGATGCTTAGGTTCTTTCGGTCCTAGCAATACTAACGCTGAAACAAATAAGATTTATGGAACTACTTTCCCAGTTATCACAATAAATGATATGGTAAATGCTCAGTATAACCTTTTAGAATTTTTTAAAATTGAAAAATTATTTGCAGTCGTGGGTGGATCTATGGGTGGCATGCAGGTTCTTCAATTTGTAAGCAACTTTCCTAATAAAGCAAAAATAGCAATTCCAATAGCTACCACATCAAATCATTCAGCACAGAATATTGCTTTTAATGAACTCGGAAGACAATCTATTATGGCAGACACAAATTGGATGGGTGGAGATTATTCAAACCAAAACAAGAGTCCTGATAAAGGATTATCTGTTGCTAGGATGGCTGCTCACATAACTTATTTATCTAAAAATGGTCTACAAGAAAAATTTGGAAGAAAATTACAAGAAAGAGATGATTTAAAATTTAGTTTTGATGCAGATTTTCAGATTGAAAGTTATTTGAGATATCAAGGATCTGTATTTGTTGATAGATTTGATGCCAATAGCTATCTATATATCACACGGGCGATGGATTATTTTGATCTAATAAAACAACATGGTGGAAACTTATCCGAAGCTTTTACAGATACTAAAACTAAATTCCTTGTTATATCATTTACTTCAGATTGGCTCTATCCAACTTCTGAAAATAAAGAAATTGTTATTGCCTTAAATGCTATAGGTGCAGATGTTGGGTTTGTTGAAATTGAGTCTGATAAAGGACATGACTCTTTTTTATTAAATACTCCTAAATTTTTGGATACTTTAAAAGACTATATTAATACCTCGTACTTAAATAATAAATGATGAAACCAGAATTTAAAATAATTTCGGACTTAATAGAAACTAACATGAGGGTTTTAGATGTTGGTTGTGGTGATGGTACTTTAATGGAGTTTTTAAAAAACAATAAAAAAATTGATATAAGAGGAATTGAAATTTCAAAAAATAATGTTCAACAATGTATTGGGAAAGGTTTAACTGTAATTGAAGGAGATGCTGAAAAAGACCTTTCTCAATTTCCTGATGGATCTTTCGATTTTGTCATTTTAAGTCAAACTTTGCAGGCTTTTCTTAACCCTGAAAAAGTCATATCAGAGTTATTAAGAGTTGGGAAAAAAGCAATTGTCACAATACCTAACTTTGGTTATTGGAAAGTTAGATTACATCTATTGATTAAGGGAACTATGCCGGTCACGAGAACTTTACCTGATGAATGGTACAATACTCCAAACTTACATATGTGTACTATCAAAGATTTTTTTAATTTTTGTGAAAATAGAAAAATTAACTTATACAAATCTATTGCCCTTCAAAATTTAAAATCATCAAAAATAACTAATTCAAATTTAGCTTTAAAAAACTTAACATCTGTACTAGGAATTTTTTTAATTGAGAGATAGATGAAAATTCAAATAATTCCCTGTCTGCAAGATAACTATTCTTACTTAATCATTAATGAAAAAAATAATACTGCTTGTGTAATTGATCCAAGTGAAGCTGATCCTATTATTGAATATTTAGACAATAATAAAATTAAATTAAAGTTTATACTAAATACGCATCACCATTATGATCATGTAGGTGGAAATAAAAAGTTAAAAGAAAAATATAAAGCAAGAGTTGTTGGATATAGAGAAGACAAAAAAAGAATTCCTGAAATAGATATATTACTTAACGATCAAGAAACATGGATCCATGAAAATTTTGAAGCTAAGATAATTTACATTCCAGGGCATACTCTTGGTCATATATGTTTTTATTTTTATAAATTGCAATCAGTATTTACTGGAGATACTCTTTTTTCATTAGGTTGTGGGAAGATATTTGAAGGAACATACTCTCAAATGTTTGATTCTTTAATGAAATTTAAGGAACTGCCACAAAATACAAAAATTTACTGTGGGCACGAATATACCAAAAAAAATTCAGATTTTTGTATAGCTCATGATGTAAATAATGAAAATCTCAAAGCTAAAATACATGATATAAATGTAAAGTTAAAAGCTGGACTGCCCACTATTCCTTCAACTATTAAGGATGAATTGGAATGTAATATTTTTCTTAGGTCAAACAGTCTAGAGAGTTTTTCAAAATTGAGGGATTTAAAGGATAATTTCTAAGTTATTCGTACTTGACTATAATAGGCCTCGGACTATATTGCAGTTTATAAAAACAGATTAAACAATGTCATACGCAATCATACAAACAGGTGGAAAACAATATAAAGTAGAGGCTGGAGAAATACTTAAAATCGAAAGATTGGAGGATTCTATGCTTGAGACTAAAATAGAGTTTAAAGAAATCCTTGCTTATGGTGATGATAAAACTATCGAAGTTGGGTCACCTGTGATTAAAGGTGCAAAAGTTGAAGCTGACCTTATTGAAAACGGAAAAAATAGAACAATATTGATCTTTAAAAAAAGAAGAAGACAAAACTCAAGAAGAAAAAATGGTCATAGACAACAGTATTCTTTAATAAGAATTAATAAAATTTTTTCAAAAGATGGAAAAATTCTATCTGAAGCAGAAAAAATGGTTAAACCAACTAAAAAAGTTGAAAAAGTAAAAGTTGTACCAGATATTAAAAAGACAATTAAAAAAGTAGAGGCTAAAGTTTCTACTAAAAAAGTAGAGGCCAAAATATCTACTAAAAAAGTAGAGGCTAAAGTAGCAAAAAAATAAAATAGATACATTATGGCAACAAAAAAAGCAGGTGGATCATCAAGAAACGGACGGGATAGTGCTGGTCGTCGACTTGGTGTTAAAAAGTACGGTGGTGAAGTGGTAATCCCTGGAAATATAATTGTTAGACAAAGAGGAACAAAAATTTTTCCTGGTGAAAATGTAGGAATGGGTAAAGATCATTCAATTTTTTCTGTTGTTGAAGGAAAAGTAGTATTTAAAAAAGGCAGATTAGACAGAACATTCGTTTCAGTAAAACCCAATTAGTAGTACAACTAAAAAACTAACAGTTGTATTATGAAGTTTCTAGATCAAGTAAAAATTTATGTAAAAGCTGGCAATGGAGGTAATGGGTCTCCTAGTTTTCGTAGAGAAAAATTTATTGAGTACGGTGGGCCTGATGGTGGAGATGGTGGTAAAGGTGGCACCATATTCTTAAGATCAGAAAGAAATTTAAATACTCTTATCGATTATAGATTTCAACAACATCACAAAGCTGGAAGAGGGGTGAATGGTTCTGGACAAAATCGTACTGGTCATGGTGGAGATGATTTATTTTTAAAAGTTCCAATAGGTACACAAGTTTTTGAAGAAGACAATAAAACTTTAATTTATGACTTTAAAAAAGAAGGTGAAGAATTTATTGTAGCCAATGGTGGCAAAGGTGGTCTTGGAAATACTAGGTTTAAAAGTTCTACTAACAGAGCTCCAAAAAAGTTTACAAAAGGCGCGATAGGTGAAGAGTATGTAATTTGGCTTCAACTAAAAACAATTGCAGATGTGGGTATTGTAGGGCTGCCCAATGCAGGTAAATCTAGTTTACTAGCAGCCATTACAAATGCCACACCTAAGATTGCAAATTATAAATTTACTACTTTAAATCCAAATCTTGGTGTTGCAACTTACGATGATAAAGAAATAACCTTGGCAGATATTCCTGGCTTAGTCGAAGGTGCACACGAGGGTGTAGGTCTTGGGATTCAATTTTTAAAACACATAGAAAGATGCAAAACTTTAATGCATTTAATAGACATTACTGATGAAGATATTGAAAATGCATATCAACAAGTTAAAAAAGAACTTAGCAGTTACAGCAAAGAGATCCTTGAAAAAAAAGAAATAATTGTATTAAATAAAACAGATTTATTAGATGAAAAAATGATTAATAAAATTGTAAAAAATTTTTCAAAAAATAAAGATTCTGAAGTAGTAACTCTTTCAACATTAGATAAGAGATCTGTATCAAAAATTAAAGCTAAATTACTCACATATGTATCTTGAGGACTCTAAAATAATTGTAATCAAAATTGGTTCATCTTTATTAGTAGATGATAATAATAAAGTTAGGAAAAAATGGCTTTTAGAATTTGCTAAAGACATTCGAGAACTAATTAAAAAAAATAAAAAAATAATTATTGTAAGTTCTGGTGCTATTGCCATGGGGTGTAAAAAACTTAACATAACTAAAAAAAATCTTAAAATAGATAAAAGTCAAGCAGCGGCATCAATTGGGCAAATTGAGCTTATGAATTTATTTTCAGAAATATTTGTTAAACAAAAAATGAATATCGCTCAAATTTTACTTACACTGGAGGATACTGAGCAAAGAAGAAGAGCTCTAAATGCTAAAAGGACGTTTGATAATTTATTTCAATTAGGTTTTATTCCCATTGTTAATGAAAATGATACCATAGCAACATCAGAAATTAAATATGGTGATAACGATAGATTAGCTTCTAGAGTGGCTCAAATATCTGGTGCTGACTCACTGATACTTCTTTCCGACGTTAATGGTCTTTACACTCAAAATCCAAAAATTTATAAAGATGCTAAATTAATAAAGGAAATTAGAAATATAGATCAAAACATAGAGAAAAATTCAACTAAAAGTATTGGTGAACATGGAACGGGTGGAATGAAAACTAAAATTGATGCTGCAAAAATTTGCCAGCTGTCCGGATGCCAAATGGCAATAGCTAATGGCTTGTTAATTAGACCTATTAAAGAAATTCTTAAAAATAATAACTGCACGTGGTTTTTACCTAAAATTTCTAAATTAGCTGCTAGAAAAAAATGGATAATTAGTTCTGTCTCACCAAAAGGAGAGATTGTTATTGATGATGGTGCTAAACTAGCACTCTCTATTGGTAAGAGTTTGTTGGCTGCTGGAATTATAAAAGTATCAGGTAAATTTAAAAAAGGTGATCATATAAAGGTTTTAAATAAAAAAAACTCTGAATGTGCCAGAGGTTTAAGTTCATTTTCATCTGATGAAGTATTAAAAATTATGGGTCGCCAATCTAGTGAAATTGAAAAAATATTGGGATATGTTGCAAAATCTGAAGTTATACATAAAGATGATATGGTGGAGGTATAAAGTGAGTCAATACATGAATTTAATTGGGCAAAAAGCTAAAAAAGCATCCCTAAAAAAAATTAACGCTAAGATTAAAAATAAAGTTTTACAAAGATATGCTTTATTATTAAATAAAGAAAAAAACAATATATTTAAGGCCAATCAAAAAGATGTGTTATTAGCCTTAAAAAAAGGGTTAAAAGATAATTTAATTGAAAGACTAATTGTCGATCAAAACAAATTAGATAATATAATAGGCTCTATAAAAAAAATTGCTAAGCTGAAAAATCCTGTTGATAATACTCTGGAAAAATGGAGTAGACCTAATGGCTTAAAAATTAACAGAGTGTCAATACCTATCGGAGTTATTGGTGTTATATACGAAAGCAGACCCAATGTTACATCAGATGTTGCTAGTTTATGTTTTAAAGCTGGAAATGCTGTAATTTTAAAAGGTGGCTCAGAAGCTATAAACACAAATAAAATTTTAGCTAAATTATTTAGAAAATCTCTTAAAGAAAATAAGCTTAATGAAAATTTTATTCAATTTATCAATTCAAAGGATAGAAGGATGGTAGATTTTATGCTTTCAAAGATGAAAGATTATGTTGATGTAATAATACCTCGTGGAGGAAAAAAATTAGTAAAAAGAGTACAAGAGTTTTCTAGCGTACCAATTATTGGTCATTTAGAGGGTCTCTGCCATACATTTGTTGATGAAGATGCTGAATTAAAAATGGCTACAAATATTATCTATAATGCTAAATTAAGAAATACTAGTATTTGTGGTGCCACAGAAACAATTTTGCTTCATGAAAAAATTGTTAAAAAGTTCTGTAATCCTATTTTGAAAAAACTTGAAGAAAATAATTGTAAAATTTATGGAGATTATTTTTTAAAGAAATATTATAAAGGAAAAATTTATCCTGCAAAAGAAAAAAATTGGTCAACAGAATATTTGGCGGCTATTGTATCGGTGAAAACTGTTAAGAGTTGTGAGGATGCAATTAATCATATCAACAAATATGGAACTATGCACACAGATTCTATAATAACTAAGAATAAAACAACTGCTAAAAAATTTTTAAAAAATGTTAAAAGCTCTATAGCAATGCATAATACATCAACACAATTTGCTGATGGCAGTGAGTTCGGTTTTGGAGGAGAAGTCGGTATCTCAACAAATAAACTTCCTCCAAGAGGTCCTGTAGGTTTAGAACAGCTTATTTCTTATAAGTATGAAGTAGTTAGTAATGGTAAAACTCGAAAATAAATTGAAACCTCAAAAAATAAAAATTGGTATTTTGGGAGGAACTTTTGATCCAGCTCATAAAGGGCATTTGGAAATATCAATACAAGCTAAAAAAAGATTTAAACTAGAAAATATTATTTGGGCAATTACGAAACAAAATCCATTTAAATCTGAAAGTAAAACTAATTTAAAAAGTAGAACTCAGTTTGCTAAAAAATTAATAGGTAAAAACGATTATATTAAAGTAAAATTTTATGAAAATAAAACAGCCACCAATAGAACGATTGATTTAATTAAGTATTTAAATAAGGGTAAAAAATTTGAAATATACTTCATTATGGGTGCTGATAATCTTATAAATTTTCACAAATGGTATAAATGGAAATCCATTATAAAAAAATGCAATATTCTAGTATTCGATCGTCAAGGCTATAAAGCTAAATCTTTAAAGTCAGTAACGTTTAATGCTACAAATAAAAAGAAACTTACATTCATTAATTTCAAAAAAGTCAATATTTCATCTTCTCAATTAAGAAAAGTTTGATAAGGTTTATTTAACTAATGGAAAAAAATACAGACCTTAAAAGTATAATATTATCTACTCTAGATTCCAATAAAGCTTTAGATATAATCTCTATAGACCTTAAGAATAAAAGTTCAATGGCAGATCATATGATTATAGCAAGTGGAACTTCTTCAAGGCATATTCAAGCTTTATCTGAACAAGTGTTAGAAAAATTGAAAACTAATGGAGTTAAAAATTCTAAGATAGAAGGAAAGGAAAGTTTAGATTGGAAATTAGTTGATGGAATTGATTTGATTATTCATATCTTTAACCCTGAAAAAAGAAAATTTTATGAACTTGAAAAAATATGGTCTGAACTAATTCCTAAAGAAAAAGTAATGATATAAACGTTATGAAAAAGTTATTATTTTTTACCTTTGTTTATCTATTTTTTTTTGAAAAAAGTTTTTCTGAAAATAGTGATATTTATAAAAAAATAGATCTTTTTGGTGAAGTGCTTAAAAAAATTAATGAAGAATATGTTGATGAGGTAGATCAATCTAAAAGCATGGATGCTGCTATAAATGGATTATTACAATCACTGGATCCCTATTCAGCATATATGACCCCTGAAAGCTTTGAAGGTATGCAAACTGAAACAAGTGGTAAATTTGGTGGACTTGGAATTGAGGTTGGTATGGAGTCTGGTGTGGTAAAGGTAATTTCACCTATTGATAATACTCCAGCTTCAAAAGCAGGATTGAAAGCAGGAGATTATATTGTAAAAATTAATGGTACGCAGGTGCAGGGGAAATCATTAATGGAAGCAGTTGAGTTAATGAGGGGTCCTGTTGGATCTAGCATTGAAATAACTGTTAGAAGACAAGATGTTAAAAAAGCTTTAATCTTCAATATAACAAGAGAAATTATTCAAGTTCAATCTGTTAAGTCTGAGCTTATAGATAATAATATTGGTTATATTAGACTAACTTCTTTTAATGAAAATAGTAGTAAGCAAGTTAAAGAAAAAGTTAAAAAGTTAAATAAAAATAAAAAATTAATAGGGTACATTCTAGACTTAAGAAATAATCCTGGAGGTTTACTTTCTCAGGCTATTAAAATCTCAGATTTTTTTTTAGAAAATGGTGAAATTGTATCGACTAAAGGACGGAACGTTTCAGAAAATAGAAAATGGTTTGCTAAAAAGGGAGATATCACTATGGGCAAAGCACTAATTGTGCTTATTAATTATGGGTCAGCATCAGCATCAGAAATAGTAGCTGGTGCATTAAAAGACCATAAAAGAGCTATTATACTTGGGGAAAATAGTTACGGAAAAGGTTCTGTACAGTCGATAATTCCATTGAAAAATAGAGGGGCTATTAGATTAACTATTGCAAAGTACTACCTTCCTTCAGGAAAGTCTATTTCTGAAGTAGGAGTAACACCTGATATAGAGATTATAGAAGGATCAGAGAATTTTAAATTTAACTCTAAAACAGATAACCAATTAAACTATGCAAGAAAACTACTAAATGACAAATAATAATACAAATTTACCTTTTAGGAGTGGAGTTGGAATTGTTGTGTTGAATAAAGACAATAAAGTATTTGTTGCAAAAAGAATTGATAATAAAGAAAATTTCTGGCAAATGCCACAAGGTGGTGTTGATGAAGGTGAAGAATATTTAACTGCCGCTTACAGAGAGCTGGAAGAAGAAACTAGTATTAAAAATGTAGACTTAATCAAGGAACTTGATGGGTTAATTTCTTATGAGCTACCTAAAAATTTGTTAGGTGTGGTCTGGAAAGGTAAATATAGAGGCCAAGATCAAAAGTGGTTTGTAATGAGGTTTTTAGGAAAGGATATGGAAATTAACATTAAAACTGAAAATCCAGAATTTTGTGAATGGAAATGGATTGACCTAGATAATATAACTGACCTAGTTGTAGATTTTAAACTGCATGTATATTTGTATGTTAAAAAAAAAGTAAAAGAGATTCTTAATTAAGAGTTTTTAATACATCAATTTTTTGATCAACTAAATATTTAGTTTGATCTGTAATTTCACTACTTTTTGAATGTTCTTCGGCTTGCGTAAGCAGCTCATTAATTTTATCTTTATCAATATCTTTGATATCAAAAATAGAACTTGTTAGTACTGATAAATTATTATTCTTAAATTCAACAATACCATCTTCAACATAATAATTTTCCTCTCCTAATTTAGAGAATATTTTAATAATTCCAGGTTTTAAGAATGAAATAATTGAAATATGGTCTTTTAAAATCCCCATTTCTCCTTCAAAAGCAGGAATGACTACTTCTGTTACATCTTCTTTTGATAGAAAAGATTTTTCAGGATTTACGATTTCTATCTTAAACTCTTCACTCATTATGCAGAAGCATCCTTCGCCATTTTTTCTGCTTTTTCTATAGCTTCTTCAATTGTACCCACCATGTAAAATGCAGCTTCCGGTAAATGATCGTACTCACCATTACATATTGCAGCAAAACCTTTAATTGTAGACTCTAAATCTACTAACTTTCCTGGAGAACCTGTAAAGACTTCTGCAACAAAGAAGGGTTGTGATAAGAATCTTTGAATTCTTCTAGCTCTTGCTACTGTTAATTTATCTTCTTCAGAAAGTTCATCCATTCCTAAAATTGCAATAATATCTTGAAGGGATTTATAAGTTTGAAGAATTTTTTGTACTTCTCTTGCAACTCTATAATGTTCATCTCCAACTATTCTTGGATCTAAAATTCTAGAAGTAGAGTCTAGAGGATCAACTGCTGGATAAATTCCAATTTCAGCTATTTGTCTAGATAATACTGTTGTTGCATCTAAGTGAGCAAAAGATGTAGCAGGTGCTGGATCCGTCAAGTCATCTGCTGGTACATAAATCGCCTGCACAGATGTAATGGATCCTTTATTAGTTGTTGTAATTCTTTCTTGAAGGTTACCCATATCTGTTGCAAGTGTGGGCTGATATCCAACAGCTGAAGGAATTCTTCCTAATAGTGCAGAAACTTCTGAACCTGCTTGGGTGAATCTAAAGATGTTATCAACAAAGAAAAGTACATCTTGTCCTTCTTGATCCCTAAAATACTCAGCTACAGTTAAACCTGTTAGGGCAACTCTTGCTCTAGCCCCTGGAGGTTCATTCATTTGTCCATACACTAGTGCTGCTTTTGACCCTGGTCCCTCAGGTTTAATAACTCCTGAATCTATCATCTCATGATAAAGGTCATTTCCTTCTCTAGTT
>Ga0209709_10004971_pt1 | contig 10594 bp, 12 predicted proteins | sample ArcticOcean_MG_C_2_FD_187435 | JGI IMG/M metagenome (GOLD analysis project Ga0209709, IMG submission 187435) | Marine microbial communities from western Arctic Ocean - ArcticOcean_MG_CB4_136 (SPAdes) (version 2) | ecosystem: Environmental > Aquatic > Marine > Oceanic | place: Arctic Ocean...
TTGCACTTTATTTTACATGTTAGTTATATTTCCAAAAGAAATATCAGTTTCTGGGGTGCTATAAAATGCTGAGAATATACCCAAAGAACCTGTTGTATAATCACAACGAAGGGAAAAAATGAGCACAATATACCTAGATCAATCGACTACTATAATTACTCTACTGTTAACTTCATTAACTTTTGCTGCTATTGGAATAGTTTATTCAAAAGGTAAACTTTCAATTAACTCATATTTAAATGCAGATAGATCAATTGGTAAAAGATCTTTAACTGCGTCTTTAGTTGCGTCTTGCTTTGGAGTTTGGATTTTAATTGGTCCATCAGAAGCAGCAACTTGGGGAGGATTAGGAGCTATAATCGGTTATGGTTTAGGTCAAGCTCTACCCTTTTTGGCATTCATTACAATCGGTCAAAGGATGAGAAAAATTATGCCTAATGGGAATACTCTTACTCAATTTGTTTTAATTAGATTTGGTAAAGCTATGTTTCGTTTAGTTTTATTATTAACAATAATGTATATGTTTGTTTATTTTGCAGCTGAAGTAACAGCGATTGCAAAAGTTGTTAACTTGATGTCTGGGTTTCCTCTTTGGCAAACCTCTTTAGTAATAATCGTTGCTACTTTATCTTATACTCTTTACGGGGGGCTTAGAGCTTCAATTTTTACTGATAAAATTCAATTTATTATAATTATGATTTTATTAATACTTGCTATTAATCATATCTTTAATTCTGAAAATAATAATTTTTCTATGGATTTGATTAATGAAAAAGCTGGTTTCTTAATGAGTAGCAAATATTTTTATGGTTATACCGCTGGCTTAACTTTCTTCATCGCTGTTTTTGCAACTAACTTATTTGATCAAGGTGCTTGGCAAAGAGTATTTGCAGCAAAAAGTTCGGATGATTTAAGAAAAGGATTTATGTCAGCTTTCTTTATTGTAATTCCGTTTATGCTTGTTTTGGGTTTTTTTGGAATTCTTGCGGTATCTGTTGATAAGGCAGCAGATCCTAGTACTTTATTTTTTACCCTTTTATTAGAGCCATTTACTGGAATTAATTCTTTACTAACTATTTCAATATTAGTTTTAGTTTTAGCCTTAGTGATTAGTAGTATGGATACACTTATTAATGCACTTTCAAGCATTATCATTATTGAAGCAGATAAGTTTATTAGTTTAAAAAATAAGAATAGTTATCTTACACTTTCAAAATACTTAATATGTGGTTTATCAATAATAGTATTTTTGATCGCATCTAAAGGTTATAGCGTCTTATTTATGTTTTTATTTGCTGATTTGTTATGTTGTGCTGCAGTATTTCCTATTTTTTATGGAATGTTTAAAGGTGATGTTGATGAAAAACTTACTTTAATTTCAGTTATAATTGGATTGATAACTGGATTACTTTTATTTCCTAACCAAACTTTTGATAAAAGTATTTTAATTGGTGGATTGTTTCCAGCTGAAGCATTTCCTATTTGGATATCTACAGCATTATTGTTTTGGTCATTTATTTTAGCAACATTTGCACCCATGATTACAGTGATGATCTTTAAAAAAAACAGTAATTTTAACTTTTCTAAGATTAAAACTTCGATTAAGGGATAGTGAATATTTATAATAATAAAAAAACTTTTTTTTATAAATTAAAGAGTAGTTGCAAGAAGGAATGGTCTGAATATACTAATCATAAATTTTTATCTGATTTAGTAAGTAACAAACTACCTGATAAGAATTTTAAAAATTATTTAGTCCAAGATTATATTTTCTTACACCAATTTCTTAAAATTTTAGCACTTAGTGTTTATAAATCTAAGAGCTTTGAAGAAATTAATAGATCAGTAAATTTTATTAAGGGAATTGATCATGAAATCAAACTCCACATCAATTATTGTAAAAAATGGAAGATATACCTTAAATCTCTTAATAACATCGTAGTCGACAAAGCTAATAGTGCTTATACCGATTATGTACTAGAAGTAGGTAGAAATGGAGATAATCTTGATATCTTCTCATGCCTATCAGTATGTATCATTGGCTATGGTGAGATTGGGTTTAATCTTTCTAAAATTAAAAACTGGAAAAAAAGTAAATATAGTTCTTGGATTAAAATGTATTCTTCAAAAAAATATCAACAGATAGCCAAAGACAATATTGATTATTTGGATGTTCTCTTGAAAAATAATAAAGGTAAAAAATTAAATACATTTAAGAAAAATTTTAAAAAATCAACTATTCTTGAAAAAAATTTTTGGGCGTGCTTTGTCTAAATTAAGTTTATCTACTCTTTATTGTTTTGTATATTTGCCAACTAATAATTAAAATTGTAATAGATATTATTGATGCTGTAAGGGTTCTGTTCCATAGAAAATCCCATGATCCGTTACTGATTAACAATGATCTTCGTAAATTTTCTTCCATTAAACCACCAAGAACAAAGGCTAAAATGAGTGGGGGCATTGGAAAATCGTATAAGCGCATAAACGTTGCAACAACCGCAATTCCAATCATTAAGTAGATATCAAAATTATTAAATGACATTACATAAATTCCAGTAATTGAAAAAAATAATATTAAGGGTATTAAATAATTCTTAGGTACGGCAAGTATTCTCGCTATGTAAGGAATTAAAGGTAAATTTAAAATAAGTAATACCACCATTCCAATATACATGGACATAATAACTGACCAAAAAATTTCAGGATTAGTTATATAAAGTCTGGGCCCAGGTTGAATTCCAAATCCCAATAAAGCTCCAAGCATTACAGCTGTAGTTCCACTTCCTGGTATTCCCAAGGTTAGCAAAGGAACAAAAGCTCCAGAGCACGCAGCATTATTTGCTGTTTCTGGCGCAGCTAAACCATGAACGCTACCCTTTCCAAATTTTTCTTTTTCTTCATCACTAACAAAATTTCTTTCCATTCCATACGCTAAGAATGAAGCAATAGTTGCACCCGCACCTGGTAAAACTCCAATTAAAAAACCAATAACTGAGTTTCGTGGAATAGCTTTTAGCATTTGGGCTCTTTCTTCTTTGTTAATCTTAATTGAACCAAGCTCTGTTAGTGAAACTTGTCTTGCAACAGCAGTTGGATCGTTTCGTTTTAAAATAATTGTTAAAGCTTCACTCATAGCAAAGGTTGCCATTACAACTAAAACAAAACTTATTCCATCAGATAAATTCATATTATTAAAAGTAAACCTTGTAATATCAGATAATGAATCTTGTCCTACTGATGCCAACATTAAACCAAGAACAACCATCATCATTGCTTTTATAAACTGTCCCTTTGATGAAAAAGCTGCAATTGCAGTTAAACCCAAAATCATTAGAGCAAAATAATCTGGAGACCTAAAAGATAAACTTACTTTTGATAAGCTTGGTGCAAGAAATAATAAATAAATTGAAGCTAATGTTCCTCCAGCAAAAGAACTCCATGCAGCAATAGCCAAAGCCTTACCAGCTTTACCTTGTTGTGCCATCGGATAACCATCAAATGATGTTGCAACAGTTCCAGGCACTCCTGGTGCATTTAATAAAATTGATGAAGTTGATCCACCAAAAACAGCGCCATAATAAACACCCGCCATTAAAATTAATCCTGTTGCTGGATCAAAACCATAAGTAATAGGTATCATTAATGCTATTGCTGTCATTGGTCCAAGACCTGGTAGCATTCCTATGATTGTTCCAAAGAAGCAACCAATCATAACCATAAATATATTTTGAAATGTAAGAGCCGTTTTTAAGCCAATTAAAATTCCTTCAATCATCCCATTACACCAATTAGTTTTAAAAATGGATCTCTTAAATAAATTTCAAGTACTCCATGCAAAAGATACATGAAAGCTCCAACAAAAGGAAAGGAGAGTAAAAATATCAATTTCCACCTTCTTTCACCTAAAGCATAATAAGAAGATGCTAAAAATAGAGATGTGGTTAAAAAATAACCTACTTTTAATATTGTTGCTCCATAAATAATTGCCACAATTACAAGTATAGCTGTCTTTTTATATTCTAAACTCTTGTGATCAACTTTAATGGTATTTGATTCTGGTATAATAATTTTTAATACAGAAAAAAATAAACCTGCATAACCTAAATAAATTGGAAACGTTTTAGCATTAAAAGGTGCATTTTCATCAAATGAAAAAACTTGGATTTGATATGCGGTATATAAATAAAATGCTGAGAAAATAAAAAAGAGCAGTGATATAATTTTAGTAGTATTTATATTCACTGCTCTAATTTTTAAATAATCCTAAAGGACTATATAACCCCTAATTTTTTCATTAGAGCTGTCATTTCTACAGTTTGTGCATCTAAGAATTTAACAAAATCCTTATCTGAGTTATAAATATTAACCCAAGCGTTTCTTTTTCTAACAGTCTCCCATTCAGTAGTTTTCATAACTTCACCTAACATTTTAGACAAGGCTTTTTTGTCTTTATTGCTCATATTTGGAGGTCCAAAAAATCCTCTCCAGTTTACGAACTGAACATCATAACCTTGTTCTTTTAAGGTTGGTGCATCCGGTGCATCAGCTACTCTTGATGGTGCAGTGATACCAATAATTCTTACTTGGTCCCTTGCGCCCATAAGCTCACCTAAACCTGTAGAGATAATTTGTGTCTCACCAGATAAAAGTCCAGCTAAAGCTTTTCCACCAGCATCATAAGGAATGTAGGCTACATCATTTGGATTTGCTCCTGCAGCTTGAAATGCTAAAGCACCAATTAAATGGTCCATACTTCCTCTTACTGATCCACCAGCCATTTTAATAGAATTTGAATCTTTTTTGTATGCATCAACCACATCTTTAAAGTTCATGTAAGGTGAGTTTTTTGCTACAGCTATTGCGCCGTAGTCACCAATAACTCCAGCGATCGGTGTAACATCTTTGTAAGATAGAACTCCAGATCCTGTAACATAACCTTCATGTCTAGTGATAGATCTTAAAACTAGTGGTGTAGATTGTACTAAAATTGTATTTTTAGGTTGAGTGTTAATCATGAAAGCTAAAGCTTTTCCACCCCCACCACCTGACATATTTTCAAATGATGCACTTTTTAACATTCCCGATTTCATCAAAGCTTCGCCAGTACCTCTAGCAGTTCCATCCCATCCACCACCAGCACCGCCACCAATTACGAAATGAATTTTATCAATCGCGATTGAACTAGTTGCTGTTGCTGAAAATAATAAGACTGCTGAAAATAATACTGAAACTATTTTTTTAATATTGTTCATTATTTCCTTTTATTAAGTTATTTTATACTCACAGCAGTTAATACAGTATAATAATAAAGAGCAATACAAAATTTATGAGCAATAACAATATTTTTAAATAAATATGAAAAATGAATCAATTTCTCTAAACCTTGTGGGCTTAAAACTTCTATTTTCTAAAAGTTTCTTATTGGTAATTTTAATTTCTATCCCGAGTGCAATTGTAGCTGATTATTTCAATATTCCTTTGGCTTGGATGCTTGGGCCTATGATTGCAGTTTCATTGGCTGCTCTAGGTGGAATTAAAGTAAAAATGCCAAAACTTGCATTAAGTTCAATTTTAATAGTTCTTGGTCTACATATTGGAAATTATATAGATCAAAATTTAATTGATCAAATGAGGGAGTGGGTTTGGACTTCAGCTATAATGTTTATTTATATCTTACTAAGTATTTTTTTTGTTTCAAAATACCTGCATAGATTTTCTGGTTATAATACAAAAACATCTATTTTTTCAGCAGCACCTGGTGCTTTGGGACCTTTGATGATTCTAGCTGAACATGAAAAATCTGATTTATCTCAAGTCGCTACATCTCATTTAATTAGGTTAATCATAATAATAACTGTTATTCCATTTTTTGTTGTTAATTATTCTACAAATGAAGCTCTAGTGGTTGATAAATTTAATTTTTTAGATCAAAACCATTTCAATCTTTTAATTCTCATAATTAGTTCAATTTTATTAATATTTTTGTTTGATAAAATTGGTGTCCCTGCAGCTTTATTATCTGGAACGTTAGTAGCTAGTGGAATTCTTCAAATAACTGAAGTCGCTTCGTATAAACTCCCCGAACAAAGCATAGATTTCTGTTTATTAATATTAGGAGCCTCAGTTGGATGTCGGTTTGCAGACAAGTCCCTGAAAGAAGTTGCAAAAAATACTTTTCATAGCTTTATAGCAACTACAATATTGGTAACACTTGGATTATTAGCTGCAATTGCTGCTACATATTTTGTTGATACTAATTTCTTAACTCTATTATTATCTTTTTCTCCAGGGGGTATTTATGAAGTCGCAGTTATTGCTATAGCTTTTGATTTGGATCCAAATTTTGTTGCGTTCCATCACATCATAAGACTATTAATGATTTTATTTACTGTACCAGTAATTTTAAAATTAATAAAAAAAACTAATCCAAACCAATAGAAATTAAAAAGATTTTAGGAATGCTTTGTTTAATTTTTTTAATACCTAGGAGAAGTATTTTTTTTTCATTAAAGACGAAAACGAGAACAAAGAAATTTAAAAATGAAATAGTTAAATTTACCTAAACCATAAAAATTATTTTTTTTTAATTTTGTTAGTTTTTTTTTTCAACATATTTAATTTCATTTTGTGCTTCTTGTGAATATTTAATATTATAGCAATCACTACAAAGGAATATCACCCCAGGTCCAGAGCTAACTTGTGTTAGAATTGAATTATCTTCTCCACAATCTTCACATCTAGATAAGTTTTTTTTCATTTTAAAATTTTCATTAAAACATATCTTTATAGCACAAATAATTTAATTAGACTATGATTGGAAGTTTGTTCTAGCTCTTTATTTTACTCTACCAACATTCTTGCAAAATGTGCGTTGTGGAAGTACAGTATGCTCTTCACTAGGTAAAAAAAAATAAAAATTAATGAAAAAGATATTGCTAATTTTAAGTTTATTTTTAATTTGTATTTCTTGCGCCACCCCAATTGTAGTTAATGTTATTGGTCCAAATGATAATCAGCTAAATTGTAAAGAATTAAGTGAAGAAATTGCTAAAGCCAATAAATATGCTGATGAGGCCCAGGCAGCAAAAAAAATGAGTAGTCCACATAATATAGGTGCAATATTATTTTTTTTACCAGGTGCAGGTGTAACAATGGCGAATGTAGAAGAGGCTGCGTTGGCAGCAAAGGATAGAGCCATACATATAAACAAGCTCAAAGAAAAAAAAAATTGTTAATAATTTCTGTCATCTAACAAAATACCTCCACGCTACTATTTACCTAGATTTATAAATTGTATTAAAACTTAGGTTTATTATTTAAGAATTTCTAATGGCAATGGTGCTTCTGGGTATTTTCCTTTACACAGTTTTTCATAATTTTTACAAAGAGTAGCTATTGTTTCACTTGCTTCATCTTTGGATGTTAAGAATTTGATAAGCGTTTCTCTTTCTTCTTCAATTTCCTTAATATCTTGACCCCTAAGAAATTCACCCGTTTCAACTTCCCAGTAAATATCATTTAATTCCTCAGTTTTTAATGTATTAAGTTTTTTTTGTAATTCAAGAATAATTTTATCATCAGTTTTAGTGTCTCTCATGGGAGAGTTGATTAATTTTCCCAAACATTTATCTTCTAGATCACTTAAAAAAGTATTATAAGGTTTGCCTTCAGCCAAGTCCTTAAAATGATTACTTTCAAAGTATTTATTAATTGCTGCATTTGTGTTAATTTTATTTTTACCTTTTGCAACAGCTACTTGGACATAAACTTCTTGGCTGATGTATTCATTTAAATATTCTTTAACTTTAATAGATAGCATTATTTTTTTTTAATATGTTTTTAATATAGGATATATTGAATATAGTAAATTTGATTATGATTTTTAGGCAATTGTTTGACAAAACTTCTAGTACGTTCACTTACCTTATAGCCTCAGCTAAAGGTAGAGAGGCTTTAATAATTGACCCAGTATTTGAAAATGTTGAGAAATATATTGTATTGCTTAATGAATTAAATTTAAAATTAGTAAATGTAATCGATACACATATTCACGCAGACCATATTACTGGGGCTAGTAAATTAAAAGATCAAACAAAGTGTATAACTATTATGGGTGACCAAACTCCAGCAGACACTGTAGAGATAAAAGTTAAAGATGAAGAAATTATCAAACTTGATCAATTAACAATAAAAGCACTTTATACTCCGGGTCATACATCGGATAGTTTTAGTTTTTTAATGAATAATTCTTTATTTTCTGGAGATACTTTGCTTATAAATGGTACTGGTCGAACAGATTTTCAAAATGGAAGTGCTAAAGATGCATATAACTCCATTTTCAATAGACTATTAAAACTACCAGAAGAAACTCTCTTATATCCAGCTCATGATTATAATGGAAAAAAATTTAGCACAATAGGTGATGAAAAGAAATTCAATCCTAGATTACAAGTTAACAATGAACATGAATATCTGGAGATAATGAAAAATCTAAATCTACCAAAGCCAAAAATGATTGATATAAATATTGCTAGTAATATCAAACTAGGGGCTATTTAGTTTTTTAGTTAATTAAATAATTTTTTAATCATCTTTTGGGGAAACCTTCTGGTGTATAAAATTTTCTTATTTTTTGTAATGATAGGTAGTACGCACTTTCTCTAAAAGATTTTTTTATTTTTTTTTTAACATTAAGTATTTCGTTGAAAGCATTTCTCATAGCGTCTTCTAGACCAGAAAAAGTCAAATCTTCTTCATCTGCACCCTGCATGATTTTACTAATCAACTCTCGATCAGTTTTTGTTTTTGTTCTTTCATCTAATAAATTTACTAAATCTAATATTTTTTGTTCTTGAAATCTTTTTTCAACTCTACCAAAGCGAATATGTGAAATATTCTTAACCCACTCAAAATAAGAAACAACTACGCCACCACCATTAACATAAATATCTGGAATAACCATTATCCCTTTTTTATGTAAAATTTTATCAGCCTCAAAAGTTATTGGACCATTTGCAGCTTCAACAATTAATTTTGTTTTTATTTTCTTAACATTATCTTTTGTTATTGTGTTTTCTAGAGCGGCTGGGATCAAAATATCACACTTAATTTCCATAACACCTTGAGGATTTTTTTTAAATATACCAAGTTTAGGATTATTTATAGTTTTGTTTTTTTCAAAAAACTTTTGAAGCTGAGATATGTTAATTCCTTTTTCATTATATAGATAACCATCATATTCACCTACTGCTATAATTTTTGCTTGATCTCTTTCATATAAATGTTTAGCTAAATTACTTCCAACATTTCCAAATCCTTGAATGACAATGGAGTTATCTTTTAGTTTATTTTTCAATGTTAATTCTTGAACTAAATCTTTGTGTCTAAAAATCTCTCTTATAACTTCTTCAATTCCCCTGCCTGTTGCTTCTGTTCTTCCAACAATTCCTCCACTGTGCAATGGTTTTCCTGTTACACAGCCTCTATAATTAATATCTTCTGGTCTTAGTGCTTTATAAGTATCTTTTATCCAATCCATTTCTCTTTCTGATGTACCTACATCTGGTGCTGGAACATTTAATGCTGGTGAAATAAAACCTTTGTTTATTAATTTTGTTGCAAAAGCTTTAGTGATAATTCTGAGTTGGTTTTCTGTATAGCTTTTAGGATTAATTCTTAGTCCTCCTTTAGATCCACCAAAAGGAATATCAACAATTGCACATTTATAAGTCATCAATGATGCTAAAGCTTCAGTATCATCTTGATCAACGCCTTCTGAATACCTCATTCCTCCTTTACTGGGCAAAATATGCTCTGAGTGCACTGCTCTCCAACCCGTGAAGTTATGAATAGTTTTATCTAATTCAACTCCTACATTTACTTTGATTAAAGAGTGAGTAGATTTAATGTGTTCTAAAAGGTCTTTTCTAAAATTTAGATTTTTTGCTGATTGGTCTACATACAAATCTACATTTTCTTTAAAGCTCATAATGTTTTATACTTTCATCTTATTTATATTGTTTAACTTACCCAAGCTAATATAATATTATTCTATGCGAATACTCCTAACTTTAATATCATTTATATTCTTAAATGAGGCTTCTTACTCTCATAGTCATTTTCCAATAACTAGAGACTCAACTTTAATGATTGCTAGAGGGAAAATTATCTATGAAAGTTACTGTGTAAGTTGTCATCAAGTTAATTTGATTGGTGCAGAAAATTGGAAAGGCGTAGATAAAGATGGTCATAGAAAAGCGCCTCCTTTAAACGGTACGGGTCATACCTGGCACCATGATGATGCTACTCTTCACAATATCATTAAATATGGTTTAGCAATAACTGTTAAAAACTATGAGGGAAAAATGATTGGCTTTGGTGACAAAATAAATGATAAACAAATAGATTCTGTTCTATCATACATAAAAAGTCATTGGGAAGATGAAATATATGAAAGACAAATTTCAATCAGTAAATAATAACTAAGGATAATAAAAATATGATTAAAAAAATATATATACTAATACTTTTTACAGTTTTCTCTTTTTCCACACAATCCTATGCAGATAAAAATATGATGAGTGTTGGTACA
>Ga0209709_10004973_pt1 | contig 10592 bp, 7 predicted proteins | sample ArcticOcean_MG_C_2_FD_187435 | JGI IMG/M metagenome (GOLD analysis project Ga0209709, IMG submission 187435) | Marine microbial communities from western Arctic Ocean - ArcticOcean_MG_CB4_136 (SPAdes) (version 2) | ecosystem: Environmental > Aquatic > Marine > Oceanic | place: Arctic Ocean...
ATTGATTGAATGAGCCGAGTTGGGCGCATCTTCAAGAGGCAAGGACCGCTGCCCCAATCAGGTGAGCCAATGCAGGTAATAGTAAACACCAATGAGAATATCAATGGAACTCTAGTTCTTCCATTATGGCAGGATAGCAAAGATATGGCCTCTGGAAGTGAATCTGGAGTCCATCGCAGTTTGAAGAATCAAATCGAAAATATTCTTGCAGATGGAGATTTCAAGGCAAAGGCGGGAACATCGATGACCTTGGCTGGAACTGAAGGCGGAAAGGCTCTACTAATCGGCCTAGGCAAAGAAAAGGATGCTACTCTACAAGTTATGAGAGAATCTGGAGCAAAGGTTACTGCTAGCCGTGGGAAAATTCACGGTAAGACCCTAACCGTCAAATTTCATGGAATGGAAGATGCGCACATGGCTGCATTCGTTGAAGGAATGATTCTACGAGACTACTCCTATGACCACTACAAAACCAAGGATGAAGACGATGATTCAGATGATGGAGAAATAAAAGTACATGTTACCTGTGAAGATGACAAAAATGCTGCATTACAAGCATCTGCGGATACATCATCTGCTGTTGCAACTGGCGTTTATCTTGCACGTGATCTTGGAAATGCTCCACCTAATGACCTCTACCCTATGGAATTCGCTCGCCAGGCTATCGAGTTCGGCAGCGCTCACGATAATGTTGATGTCAAAGTCATAAATTATGACGAAGCCCGAACCATGGGAATGGGTGGACTTGTTGGCGTAGGCATGGGTTCCTATCGAAAACCATGTATGGTTATCTTTGAAATAAATGGTGACAAGCCAGGACCAAGCCCTTGTATCGTCGGTAAGGGAATCACTTTCGACACTGGCGGTATCTCAATCAAACCATCTCCTTCGATGGACGAAATGAAGTATGACATGCATGGCTCTGCAACAACATTTGGTGTTATGCAAGCTCTTGTTGCTAGTGGTCACAAAGACCGTGTAATTGGATTGACTTGTATGGCAGAGAATATGCCTTCATCCAATGCACAGCGCCCGGGAGATGTAATCACTACATATTCAGGAAAGACTGTTGAAGTTCTAAACACAGATGCTGAAGGACGTTTGGTTCTTTCAGATGGTCTATGGTATGCTGGAACTCATCTAAATCCATCTTACATGATTGATTTAGCAACACTAACCGGTGCTGTTGTAGTCGCACTTGGCCATGAAGCGAGTGGACTTTGGTCTAACAATGATGAACTCCTGAACAATATCAAAACCGCAGGAGAACATTGTGGTGAAATCGCTTGGCCTATGCCTCTGTTCAAGGCTTTCGAAAAAGAGATGACCGATTCCAAGATTGCTGATGTTCGTAACTTAGGAGCAGGTAGATGGGGTGGTTCAAACACCGCAGCTGCATTCTTGAAGCAATTCGTACCTAACATGGAGGGGACTGACGAACAGATTCCTTGGGCTCACCTAGATATCGCAGGAACTGCATGGGGTGCTAAGACCAACAAGTTGGTCAAGACCGGCGCAACTGGAATCCACGTTAGGACTCTACACCACCTAATTACAGGACAGTAATTTACTGGGTAAATTGAATAATAGCCTGACGGGTTATGTCGATTACCAGATCTACTTCTTCACTTGTAATATTGAAGTGGGGAGTATATCGCAATGCATTTACACCGCCATGAATAACTCCAAGGCCGTGTTTGCGGCACCAAACTTCAACTTCATCAAACCCAACTACAGTTAGTATACTCGGTTCAAGTTCTGCAGAAATAAGCAAGCCTGTGCCTTGCACTTTGATGATAGTTCCAGGAAGTTCGTCAGAAAGTGCGTTTAGTTTCATAACGAACTCTGCACCTCTACCACGGATATTTTGGCGCAATTCAGGAGTAATTGTCTCCAAAACAGCAACTGCTGTTTCTAGTGCTCTAGGATTGGTTGTCATTGTGTTTCCATAAATTCCCACGACATACAAGTCAGCGGCTCTTTGGTTCAAACCTAGAACTGAAAGTGGATATTGTCCTGCATTCAGAGCCTTAGACCATGTTTCAAGGTCAGGTGCTTCAGCATCTTGGAACCCTTCATAATCAACAACAGATAGCGTTCCTTGTCCTCTAATTCCGGCTTGAATCGAATCTACGATTAGCACGGAACCATGTTCATTGGTTAATCTCCTAGCCTCATCATAGAAGTCGCGTTCGATACATTGACCCGGATTACCTTCCCCCTGCACCGGTTCAATCGACATTGATTCGATGAAGAACCCTTTCTCATCAGCATCGGCAAAGACTGCCTTTAGGGCCTCTGTGTCATTGGAGGGTACAAGGAGTAAATTGTTGCGTTCTGAGAATGTTTTCAAACTCTTATCATAACTTTCTTTACAGGAATGTGAAATTTGTGCTGGCCGATCTGTACGTCCGTGGAATGCTCTCTCTATCGCTAACAATTTCACAGGTTTTCCTTCATGACGGCCTCCTGGGCCTGTCATTATTTTCGAATTAACATCACCTATTCGCATTGCTACAGTCATGGATTCAGAACCTGAATTCATACAAATAAATTTTGAAAACGGGCAACTACCTCTTGTGTGACCTAGTTCTTTTCTAAGTGCTGCAGCCATACGTGCTTGACTGAAAGAGGGAGTCATTACATTCGCCATTACATGATTTTCACTCATTGCTGAGATAATCTCGGATGGTCCATGCCCTCCTCCGAGCATTCCATATCCGCCATTATCATGTAAAACTGCACCGTGAGAAGTCACAATCCATGGCCCACGGCCAGCTATTGCAACATATGGGTTGATCGTTTCAGGGGCGTAAAAGTTGACATAATCTGCCTGTAAATGCTCTACTAAGTTAGATTCGCTCATCATTAAATGTTCAGATGCAAACTTTGTTTGCTTTTCTGATGCCTCTTGAATTGCTTGAACTAGAGTTTGATCTCTACTTGCAAAATCGAGAATGACATTATCTGGAAGACCTACCGTTTCGGGGATTCCACTCGCGATTCGCATCTGAGTTAGCAATGCCATTACGTCTGCCATGCCTAAAAGGCGTCGGAGGCGTATATTCAACGTTGTCCTGTACTGTGCAAATAATTACTATTAGTTAGCATCAATTCCATCGGATATTTATTATCCAAAACAAACCACAAATCCAAAACTATTGATGGTTATTTGGTAATAGATATTAGCCTCAGTTAAGCATATGTCATGCTTTAACAATAGATCTGACCTCTGGTCGTGTTGACCTTCAGCGTGTTCTATTCCTTTGGCAATTAATCTTCATCAACTACTTCGAAGTCAGCATCGACTACGCCGTCATCGGATGGCTCAGTACCTGCTTCTTCTTGCTCGGCCATTTCTGCTGCTGCTGCCTCATAGAGTTTAGCAGATATCGCATGCATTCCTTCCTCGATTCCCTTGACCTTAGCCTGGACTGCTGCTTCATCAATTTCATCGAGTTCCTTTGCCTCTCCTTCTTCATTTTGTAGCAACGCTTCGAGTTCATCTACCATTGCTAGAACTGGAGATTTGTCATCATCACTGAGTTTTTCTCCGGCCTCATCGATTGTACGACGTGTTTGGTACACAATTTGATCTGCCATGTTTCGCATCTCAACTTGTGATTTCAAACGCTTATCCGCTTCTGCAAACTCTTCGGCTTCAGCAATCTTCGACTGGATGTCTTCTTCTGAAAGAGAGGTGCTTGATTCAATCTTGATCGACTGTTCTTTCCCAGTGCCCTTATCCTTAGCCGAAACATCAACTATTCCATTTGCATCAATATCGAAAGTGACCTCAATCTGTGGTGTCCCACGAGGAGCAGGCGGTATTCCCATCAAATGGAATTGGCCCAAACTTACGTTATCTTTAGCAAATTCTCTTTCTCCTTGTAGTACGTGTATTTCTACGGCTGGCTGGTTATCACTTGCAGTAGAGAATACTTCTGAGCGACGGCTTGGAATTGTGGTATTGCGTTCGATCATAGTGGTAGTAACTCCACCAAGTGTTTCAATCCCAAGTGTTAGAGGAGTGACATCGAGAAGAAGGATGTCAGAGACACCTTCGCTGCCTGCAATGATTCCAGCTTGTAGAGCAGCACCCATTGCGACTGCTTCATCAGGATTTATTCCCTTGAAAGGAGACTTTCCGGTTTCCTTCTCAATTGCTACTTGAACCGCAGGAACACGAGTTGAGCCACCGACTAGGATAACCTTGTCAACTTGTCCTTTTGATAATCCAGCGTCTTTCATAGCTTGGCGAGTTGGCTTCATTGTTTTTTCAATCAATGCAGCGATTAGTTCTTCAAACTTCGAACGAGATACTGTGATGTCAAGATGTTCTGGTTGCCCATCGACCATAGTAATGAACGGTAGGTTGACCTGTGATTGACCTGTTCCTGATAATTCTATTTTGGCTTTCTCTGCCGCTTCTTTGAGGCGGCTCATTGCCTGTACATCCTTTGCCAAATCAATACCAGAGGTTTTCTTGTATTCAGAGACCAAGTAATTGATTAGAACTTCGTCAAAATCATCTCCACCCAATTTATTGTTACCCGCAGTAGCCTTAACTTCAATTTGTGGCTGACCATCGACTTCATAGATTTCAAGAACGGAAACATCGAATGTACCGCCACCTAAATCATAGACAAGTATTGTTTGATCTTCTTCCTTGTCCACGCCATAAGCAAGTGCTGCTGCCGTAGGTTCGTTGATGATTCTTAGAACTTCAAGGCCAGCAATACGTCCTGCATCCTTTGTCGCTTTACGCTGAGCATCTGTGAAATATGCAGGGCAGGTGATTACTGCTTGCTTAACCGAGGCTCCAAGATATGCTTCTGCATCGGCTTTGAGCTTTTGCAGAATGAATGCTGAGACTTCTTGCGGAGTATATGTTGAATCATCAATTTTAGTTGACCAGTCTGTACCCATGTGTCTCTTTACAGAGAGTATAGTTCTCTCATGGTTAGTTACAGCTTGTCGCTTTGCGGTTACACCCACAAGGCGTTCGCCACCATCTTTTGAGAATGCTACAACTGAGGGCGTAGTACGAGCCCCTTCCGCATTTGCGATAACTACCGCTTCACCGTTTTCTATCGCTGCTACACATGAATTCGTGGTTCCAAGATCTATTCCAATTACATTTGCCATATTTTCACTTCCTTAGAAATTCCCAATTCAGAATATCGGGATTCCTCCATCTTCCTCGTCGTCGTCGTCATCATCTGCAAGATCAAGACTTACGCCAGAGGTGATAGGAGAATTATCGTCTTCGATATCATTGTCGATATCTTCGGCTGTGGATTCGGTTGCTGAACCCTGCGGTGCTAGTTTGAGAGTAATATCTAGAATCCCATTATTGAGCGACCAATTTACAACATCGTCGCATTGATGTGGTAACTCGATTTGAGCCAACGGGGGTTCTGAAGGGTCAGATAATACTTGAAGTAAATCTCCACCATTAGACAAAGCGATTTCGATTTCTTCGACTTGTGATTTCTTTGAGAAATCAACGGTTATTGACATATTCCAACCTGACAGATAGATATCGTCAGCTGGCAATCGTAGTATGTCTGTGTTTGGAAGTTCATCTTCAATTGATACTTCGGCGGGCGCAGCGCCCACCTTCATATCGACTCCTAAATTGGAAAGCATATCTTCAATCGGCATTCCTGATTGAAAGAGTTTCATTAGATTAGCCATATCGAAATTGAAGTTCACATCTCCTTTGGCAAGTCGCTCTGGATCGATTCCCATTGAATCGAATTGAGAACGGAATTGGTCCATAAGGGTCCTTAGTTGGGCGATGTCAATCGTCATTCCCATGTTACGAAACATCTCCGCCATCTTTTCGAGCATCTTCTCTTCCCAATCTTCAGCCATCAATCTCACCCCACTACTTAACCATCGGTTGTATAGTCGGAGCAGTTGCCCATATATGAACTAAGCGCTTTACCATCATCAACAGGTTTCAAGGCAGGTTAGTGGGTCGGGAGGTCGATGGCGGAAGAGACCATTCTCGAATCCACAGATAGAACGAGTGGCCGCGAAGCCTTGCGCAAGAACGTGCAAGCCGCTATCGCACTGGCTGGAGCAGTTCGCTCCACCCTTGGTCCAAAGGGCCTTGACAAATTACTAGTTGATGACGAAGGCCGAACCTTAGTCACGAACGATGGTGTAACGGTCCTAGAATCTGCTAAAGTAGAGCACCCTGTTGCAAAAATGGTCATCAGTGCATCCTCCACACAGGATAGAGTTGCACGTGATGGAACTACAACCACTGTAGTAATTTGTGCGGAAATGCTACGAAATGCATGGGAATTAGTGCGCCAGGGAGTGCACCCCGCCACTATAGCTAGAGGTTTCGCTCTGGCGGAGCAATATTCTCTTTCGGCATTGGAAGAACTAACTATCAATGCTACACATGAACAAATTCTTGCTGCTATTGAAACATCACTCGCAGGGAAGTTAGACCAAGCAATGGGAAAGCACCTTGCAAAATTAGCGATTAATGCCGGAGAGATAATTCTCAAAGATGGCCGGGCAGACCCTACAAGAGTCAAAGTCATCAAACAAACCGGTGGTGCAATGACTGAAACTACATTGATCACAGGACTTGCATTAGCAAAGAGTAGAATTCATTCTGAAATGAAAGAAAAAGGAGGGCCTGGGTCGATTCTACTTCTGGATGGAGGCCTTGAAAGGCGTAAATCTCAAATGGATACCAAAGTGAATATTACATCTGCAGGAATGATTGAGGCGTTCAGGAAAACTGAATCCAAAGGATTGCTAGCACAAGTTGACAATTTGGTAGAAATTGGATGTGAAATGTTAGTGTGCAAGGAAGGCGTTGATGAAGAAGCACGTCAAGCACTATCAGACAAGGGGATTGTCACCTATCGCAGAGTCGAAAAGAAGGACTTAGATTTACTTTCACGCGCATGTGGGGCAAATCTAGTCCCCGATGCAGGCAGGGCAAGCAAAAGTGACCTTGGCGCATTCATCAAGACTCGTGAAGAACTACGTGGAGGTGTGAGTCATTGGATTCTTGACGCAGAAGAAGGTGGTGCAACTCTTATCGCTAGAGGAAGTACTGAAGCGGTTCTTGAGGAAGTGGTTAGGTGTTTCGCAGACGGACTAGGCGTTGCTTGTCAATTGTTAGAAGACCCGATTCTTCTACCAGGCGGAGGGGCCACTCAAGTCGCATTAGGCCGAAGATTACGCCGACATGCTGAATCTGTTCCTGGGCGTGAACAAATGGCTATCGAAGCATGGGCTGATGCATTGGAATCAATTCCTAGAGCGCTTGCAGGGAATGCAGGATTTGACGGAATCGATTCATTGCTCAAATTGACTGCGGCTCAAAACGCAGAAGGCGATTTCATCGGTTTGGATTTGATAAACGGTGAACCAAAAGATACGGTGTCGAGAGGAATTCTCGAGCCACTTAAAATTGCAAAACAGGCTATCTCGGGAGCTACTGAGGCTGCCATTAGTATTTTGAGAATCGATGATGTATTGTGGGCGCAAATGGATGCTCAGGTACCAGATGACATTCAACAACAACTCCAAGGTTTAGGAGCCGAATGAGGATACGCTCAAGAACAGCCTTTAGACTCGGTTAATCATGTCCGAGACTCCAAACACCATGATGGCTTGGACAAAGGTCCGAAGTGAACGGGATGGTTTCGAATTAATCGAGCATCCAATTCCCACTCCAAAAGCAGATGAAGTTCTAATCAAAACATCTTCAACAAGTATCTGTGGAACAGACCTCCACATCTGGCTATGGGATGAATGGAGCCGTTCTGAAGTGCCCTTAGGTACAGTAACTGGCCATGAAACATGTGGAATTGTTGTTGGAATTGGCGACAATGTAGAAACACACACAATTGGTGACCAAGTTGCAATCGAATGCCATTTGGCATGTTGGAATTGTCCAAGGTGCGATGAAGGAAATGCCCATATTTGCGAAAATGGATCTATTTTCGGCGTGCACAATAACGGGGCATTTGCCCCGTATTTCACCATACAGGCAATCAATGCCCGCCATACACCACTAGGATTAGATTCTGCGCATGGCTCAATACAAGACCCACTTGGAAACGCCATTCACACACTTACAGGGGGGCCAATCGAGGGCGCCACCATTGCGATTCATGGATTGGGTCCAATCGGCCTATTTGCGGTAAATGCAGCAAAGGCCTTGGGGGCATCAAAGATTATTGCAATCGATTGGGATAATCACTACAGAATGGATATTGCCAAAAAATTGGGAGCGGATTTGGTTCTTGGCAAAGATGATGATGTCATAGCAGAAATTCTTGCGGCTACAGATGGTAGAGGTGTCGACAATACTTGTGAATTTTCAGGATCTGCAGCGGCCTTGTCAAATGCGATTAAGTCTACTAGAATGGGAGGTTACCTCAACGTTCTATCGGTCTATGGAGAATCGACACCACAAGTGCCAATGAATGATTTAGTATTCAGATATCTTCACTTGAAGGGTATTAACGGGCGTAAAATGTGGTCGACTTGGGAAACCATGCATGAATTATTATCCTCTGGCGCAATAGATGTAGATTCTATTGTCACCCACAGATTGAGTATAGCAGATTTTCAAAAAGGAATGGAACTTACCCGCAGTGGCCTTTGTGGGAAAGTTGTTCTCGACTTTTAATGGTAGATTAGTTATTTCTTATCGCGACCCAATGTTGAAATGGGAGCGCGATGGCCTCAAAGCCCGTTGAAGGACATGAAATATGTCGTCGTCTCGGGAGGAGTCCTCAGTGGACTCGGAAAAGGTGTCACTGCATCTAGCATTGGCGTTCTACTGAAAAGTGCAGGACTGCGGGTCACTGCAATCAAGATTGACCCCTACCTGAATAGTGACGCTGGAACCATGTCTCCTTTCGAACATGGTGAAGTGTTTGTACTCGATGATGGCGGAGAAGCAGATTTAGATCTCGGCAATTATGAAAGATTCTGTGACCTCAATCTTTACAGGGACAACAATATCACTACTGGAAAGATTTACTCAAAAGTAATTGAGGCTGAACGCCGTGGAGATTATTTGGGTAAAACCGTACAAGTCATTCCTCACATTACAGATTCAGTTCAAGAATGGATTGAAAGAATTGCAAAGGTATCTGCTGATGGTACAGGCAAGATTCCTGACGCATGTGTTATCGAATTGGGGGGAACTGTTGGTGATATCGAAAGTTCTCCATTCATCGAAGCTCTGCGCCAATTCCAATTCCGAGTCGGCAGAGAGAATATCTGCTTCGTGCATGTTTCACTTGTCCCAGTAATGGGTCCTGTTGGGGAACAGAAAACAAAGCCAACTCAACATACTGTTAAGGAATTACGTGGATTAGGAATTACTCCCGATGTATTGGTATGTAGAGCTGAAGCCCCTCTTGAGCAAGAAACTCGAGAAAAACTAGCCGCTTTCTGTCATGTGTCTCCAAATGCAGTGATGAGTGCTCATGATGTCTCCAACATCTATCGAGTGCCACTATTGCTTCGTGACCAAGGAATCTGCGAGGCATTGGATATTGATTGTAATGCTACTGATTTAATGCAACGCTGGGAGGTAATGGCTGACCGTGTCGATAACCTCGGTAGTGACATCCATATTGCAATGGTCGGGAAATATACCGGCTTATCCGATTCATACCTCTCTGTTATCAAAAGTCTTCAACACGCATCATATGCAGTGAATAGGACCTTAGTAATCGATTGGATTGAAGCTAGTAATCTTGAAGATTCAGCACATACAGATTGGGATATTCTCAGATCTGCAGAAGGGATCCTGGTACCTGGAGGATTTGGTGACCGCGGTATAGAGGGTAAGATCCTTGCAGCAAACTATGCTAGGACAAGCCAAACACCATACTTGGGAATCTGTTTAGGATTACAGGTTGCTACAATTGAGTTCTGTCGAAATGTACTGGGCATGGAAAATGCCAATTCTACTGAGTTTGATGAAAATACTCCACATCCGGCTATCGTATTCATGCCTGAAATTTCTAAGACGCATCTTGGAGGCACTATGCGACTTGGAAGTAGACCAACAATCTTCCAAGTCGACGACTGTATGACACGTCGCCTCTATGGCGGAGGGGCTCAAGTGGATGAAAGGCACCGACATCGTTACGAGGTAAATCCTGATTTAATCAGCAAAATCGAATCTGAAGGCTTGATTTATGTTGGAAAAGACGAGACCGGACAGCGTTGTGAAATCTTTGAATTAGATGGACATCCGTTCTATGTCGGAGTTCAGTATCATCCTGAATTCAAGAGTCGGCCAGAAAACCCGAGCCCACCTTTCCTTGGTCTACTAAAGGCAGCAACTGGTCAATCAATCTGAAGCCACTCGAATTATTCGAGTAGTTCGATAACCTTGTAGGATTTTCAGATACTTCTTCTCGCGAATCTCTTGATCTAGGCTATCCTCACCTGTATCTATTCTTACTTCACTCAGACCGAGTAATTTTGCAGGAGTTGCAATCCCAAGGATATTGTCGATTCCTATCTCTCGTAAAACTGCGGGTGACAACTGAAGGTTGCCTCTACCGATAAGGAATCCTTGC
>Ga0209709_10004974_pt1 | contig 10591 bp, 11 predicted proteins | sample ArcticOcean_MG_C_2_FD_187435 | JGI IMG/M metagenome (GOLD analysis project Ga0209709, IMG submission 187435) | Marine microbial communities from western Arctic Ocean - ArcticOcean_MG_CB4_136 (SPAdes) (version 2) | ecosystem: Environmental > Aquatic > Marine > Oceanic | place: Arctic Ocean...
CCATTAGCACCAGTATTTACTTCTTTACGAAGATTTTTAAAGAAAGATCTTTCTTTTAAAGATTTTTCTAAATTTTTTACAAGATTTTTAAATTCAAATTTGTTCATATCTTAATTATACAATAGATATGCATTTTATGCAATGCAGATATGCATTAAATTTATACTAGACTTTAAATGACTCACCACACCCACAACGCTCAGATTCATTGGGATTATTGAATACAAATGATGATGAAAATTCCTCTTTCTTATAGTCCATTTCAGTTCCAAGCAGATACATAACTGCAGCCGCATCAACAAAGACTTTAACACCTTTGTCTTCAATAACTTCATCATTAGGATTAATTTCTTTAGCGTATTCCATAACATAAGACATTCCAGCGCATCCGCCAGATTTAACGGCAACTCTTACTCCAACAGAATTAGTTTCTACGCCTGACATAATTTCTTTAATTCGGTTGGCTGCATTATCACTCAATTTTATTATCTGATTCATTATAAATTTAACTCCAGTTTTGCAGCTTCAGACATCATTGATTTATCCCATGGTGGTTCAAAAACTAAATCAAGATCAACATTTTCAATACCTTCGACTTGCATAGCACTATCTTTTACTTCCTGTGGTAAGCTTTCTGCAACCGGACAGTTAGGTGAGGTTAATGTCATTATAATTTTAGCAGAATTATCTTTCACTTTAACATCATAAATTAAACCTAATTCATAAATGTTAACTGGTATCTCGGGATCGTAAATTTTTCTAACCTCGGCTATTATTTGTTCTTTTAAATCCATAATTTAATCTAGTTGTTCAGTATTAATTTCTTCTTGCGTATTGTCAATTGCAGAAATCAAGGTGTGCCATGATAAAGTGGCACATTTAACTCTCATTGGGTATTGTTTTACCCCTGATAAGCACATTAATTTAGTTTTTTCATCTTCTTCTAAATTTTTTGATTTTAGTTCAGGATTTTCTTTAATCATACCTAAAAAATCATTTACAATTTCTTTAACTTCTACTTCTTTTTTTCCTTTGATTAAATCGGTCATAATTGATGCTGAAGCCATTGAGATTGCACAACCACTTCCTTCAAATGAAATATCTTCTACTTTTTTATTTTCATTTAACTTTAAAAATATGTGAACATTGTCACCACATAAGGGATTTTTGCCCATTGCATCTTTATTAAAATTTTCTGTCTTTCTTAGATTACGAGGATTTTTTCCATGCTCTAAAATAATTTCTTGATAGAGTTCTTTAATATTCATTATAGATTAAAAATTTTTTTACACTTATTTATTGAGTTGTTAAGTTGGTCCAAATCTTCTTTAGTATTGTAAACTCCTAAAGAAGCACGTGCACTTGCTGAAATTCCTAATTTATCATGTAAGATTTGACAACAATGATGACCTGCTCTTATAGCAACACCATCTTCATCTAATATAGTGGCTATGTCATGTGGATGTACGCCTTCTATAGTAAAAGATAAAACTGCAGCTCTATTTTTAGGGTTACCTACTAATTTAACAGAATTATTTTTTCTTAAAATTTCTTGACCATATTCAATCAATTCTTGCTCATGCTTAATCATGCTTTCTATTCCTACTTTTTCTAAAAATTTTATAGATTGATCAAAGGCAATAACTTGTGCTGTCGCCATTGTTCCTGCTTCATACTTGTTTGGTAATTCACCGTAAGTAATGCTATCTTTTTTAACATCATTAATCATTCCTCCACCACCCTGATAGGGAGGTAATTCTTCTAACCATTTTTTTTTGGCATAAAGTACCCCAAGTCCAGTTGGTCCATACATTTTGTGACATGAGATAGCGTAAAAATCACAGTCAATGTCTTGCATATCTAATTTTAAATGAGGAGCACCCTGACAACCATCAACTAAAACTGCAATTTTTTTTGAATGAGCTAACTCTGTTATTTCTTTAATTGGTAAAACAGCTCCTGTCACATTAGATAAATGAGTAATAGAAATTAATTTTGTTTTTGGAGTTATTTTTCTTTCAATACTTTCAAGGGTGATCTCACCGTCATTGTTGATTTCTGCAAATTCTATCTTAATACCTTTTGATTTTCTTAAAAAGTGCCATGGGACATAATTAGAGTGATGCTCAAGTTCTGTTATAAGAATTTCATCTCCCTGTTCTAAATATTTTTGACCAAAAGTATTAGCCACAAGATTAATTGCTTCAGTAGCACCCTTAGTAAATACAATTTCATTTTTATCTTTAGCGTTAATATATTTTTGAACAGAAGATCGTGTATTTTCATAAAGATTGGTTGCTGTTACAGCTAAATAATGAACGCTTCTACCTGTATTAGAAAATTCATTAGTATAAAATTCATTTACTCTATTGATTACAGATTGGGGTTTTTGAGATGAATTAGCACTATCAAGATACACAAGATCATTATTGTGAATCTTGTTACAAAATATTGGAAATTCTTTTTTTATACTTGATATATTCATTTTGTAATTCCTATCATGTCTTTAATTAAATTTTTAATTTCTTCATCTGTAATTTTTTCAACTGCATCCAATAGAAAACCGTTAATTAATAATTCTTTTGATTGTTGGTGACTTAAACCACGTGACATCAAATAAAATATTGCGTCTTCATCTAAATTTCCAGATGTCGCTCCATGAGAGCACTTTACATCGTCAGCATAGATCTCAAGTTCGGGTTTTCCATCAAATTCAGTATTCTCATTTAACAATAAAGCTTTACTAAGTTGATACCCATTTGTTTTTTGAGCTTTTGAATCTACATAAATTTTACCTTGGTAAATACCTTTTGCATTATCATTTAAAACACTTTTTATTAATTGATAGCTTTTTGTGTTTTCTGCTAGATGATTAATATTAGTTTTAATTTCATGATGTTGTGATTTTGTTAAATTTAATATTCCATTAATAAATGCCGAGCTATACTCATCATTTAAGTTACAATTAATTTCATTCTTTATAAATTTAGACCCAGTAGAAAAAATAAAGTTTTCTGAAATACTATTTTTTTCTAAATTAATATTATTATAGCAGTATTTAATATTAGAGTTTGTTTTATGATCAATTTTGTAATTTTTAAGAGTAGCATCCTGTGCGATATCAAAATTTTGAACTATATTTATAAAATTATTTTCAGAATTATCATCAAACAAATTTATAACTTTTAAACTGCTGTTTTTTTCAAGAACAATATCTGTTTTTAAATTGAGCGCTGTTGATTTAAGATCCTTAGTTGTAATATTGTATATAATTAAAGGCTTATTAAATGAATAGTTCTCTTTAACTGTTACTCTAATATAGCTAGCAGTAAGAGCATTATTTAATGAAACTAATGGATTAACTTCTTTAAAATTTTCATTTTGATTTAAATCTCTCGTTAGTAAAACTTTGGTGTCATCTTCATAATTAAAATCAATGTTTGAAATTGCTCCATTAAGAAAAACTATCTTATTGTGTGCAAATTTATCAATGAAGATAGTTTCATCAATCTCGCTTAGTTCTAAGTCACTATGGAAGCATAAATTTTCAATATTAGAGGAAATTATCTGATTCAAATCTGAAAACTTCCAATCTTCTACTTTTTTATTTGGAAAGCCATTTTCTATAAACTGATTAAAATTTTTTTTTCTAGAATTTATATTTTCATCTGAAAGTTTTAAACTTTCAATCACTTTATCAAAATCTATTTTTAGTTGTTCCATAATTTAACTTAAATTTTCGTATCCTTTACTTTCAAGTTCTAAAGCAAGCTCTGATCCACCTGATTTAACTATTTGGCCATTAATTAAAACATGTACAAAATCAGGTTTTATATATTCTAATAGTCTTTGATAATGAGTAATAATTAAAAAAGAACTTTCTTTACTTCTTAATGCATTAACACCTTCTGAAACTATTTTTAATGCATCGATATCAAGACCAGAGTCTGTTTCATCTAAAATAGATAATTTTGGATTTAATATAGACATTTGTAAAATTTCATTCTTTTTTTTTTCACCACCAGAAAAACCAACATTTAACTGTCTACTTAAAATTTTTTCATCAAACTTTAATTCAGATGCTTTTTGTTTAACTAATTTTAAAAATTCAATTGCATCTAATTCTTTTTCTCCTTTGGCTTTTTTAATTGCATTTAATGATGTTTTTAAAAAGATATTCGTATTGACACCTGGAATTTCTAAGGGGTATTGGAACGCTAAAAATATTCCTTTATGTGCTCTTTCTTCAATCTCTAAATCTAACAAGTTTTCATTTAAATATGTAACATCTCCACTTACCGTGTAGCCTTTTTTTCCTGAAAGAACATTTGATAGTGTGCTTTTACCAGATCCATTCGGTCCCATAATAGCATGCACTTCTCCCGACTTAATTTCTAAATTTAGTCCTTTTAATATTTCTTTATTATCTATTTTTGCTTTAAGATCTTTAATTTGTAACATTTACCCAACGCTCCCTTCTAAGCTAATTCCTACTAATTTTTGTGCCTCTACAGCAAATTCCATTGGAAGCTGCTGTAACACTTCTTTGCAGAAACCATTAACAATTAAACTAACGGCCTCTTCTTGATTTAAGCCTCTTTGATTACAATAAAATAATTGTTCTTCACTAATTTTTGAAGTGGTCGCTTCATGCTCAATGTTTGAGCTAGCATTTTTATTTTTTATATAGGGTACTGTATGCGCACCACATTTATTCCCCATCAATAATGAATCACATTGAGTAAAATTTCTAGCATTATCTGCATTTCTTGCGATATCAACTAACCCTCTATATGTATTGTCAGCAAAACCAGCCGATATACCTTTTGAAATTATTTTACTTTTTGTATTTTTTCCAAGATGAATCATCTTTGTGCCAGTATCTGCTTTCTGATGATTGTTAGTAATAGCTATTGAATAAAATTCTCCAACAGAATTATCTCCTTTTAAAATACAACTTGGATACTTCCATGTAATTGCTGAACCGGTCTCAACTTGTGTCCATGAAATTTTTGAATTTTTTCCCTTACACAATCCTCTCTTAGTAACAAAATTATAAATTCCCCCTTTTCCGTCTTTATCACCTGGGTACCAATTTTGTACGGTTGAATATTTAATTTCAGCATCATCTAGTGCAATTAATTCTACGTTAGCAGCATGTAATTGATTTTCATCTCTCATTGGTGCTGTACATCCCTCTAGGTAACTAACGTAACTTCCTTTGTCAGCAATAATTAATGTTCTTTCAAATTGACCTGTCTCTGTAGCGTTAATTCTAAAATATGTTGAAAGTTCCATTGGACATCTAACACCTTCTGGAATGTAAACAAATGAACCATCCGTAAATACTGAAGAATTTAATGTTGCAAAGTAATGATCTGACAATGGGATTACTGATCCTAGATATTTTTTTACAAGTTCAGGGTGCTCTTGAATTGCTTCAGACATTGAACAAAAAATTATTCCTTTTTTATTTAATTCACCTTTAAAAGTTGTGGCCACTGACACTGAATCAAATACAGCATCTACAGCTATACCATTTAATCTCGCCTGTTCTTGTAATGGTATTCCTAGTTTTTTATACGTCTCAAGTAACTTTGGATCCAGCTCGTCTAAACTTTTAGGTTTATCATCCATACTTTTTGGTGCAGAGTAATAATAAAGATCTTGATAATCTATTTTAGGATATTTTGGTTTTTGCCAATTTGGTTCTTTTAATTGTTTTAATCTTTCAAAAGCTTTTAATCTCCAGTCAAGCATCCACTTAGGTTCTTTTTTTATATTTGAAATAAATTTAATAACATCTTCGTTTAATCCTTTGGGTGCTCTTGTATTTTCAATATCAGTTGAAAAACCATATTTGTAATCTTTTAATTTTTCTATTTCTTTTTCTCTAGCGTCCATTTTAATTTCTACTTTCTTTCGAGTTGTTTATAAGATCTTTTAAATTTTTTCGTTCAAAAAAATTATTAATATGAATTTCTAGTTCATCCCACAAATTATGGGTAATACATTTTGATGTTTTGCCATTACACCCTTTTTTTGATTCTTTTTTACACTGAAGTGTTTTAATCTCTTCATCTACAGCATTAAGTATGCTTACTAATTTAATCTGTTCAGGGTTTTTAGTTAAAATATACCCACCATGCGTCCCTCTGATACTTTTAACAATATTATCCTTTTTCAATTTAGAAAAAATTTGCTCTAAGAAATCTAATGATATTCCTTGTCTTAACGATATATCTCTTAAAGATACTGGATTAATACTATTAAATTTTGCTAAATCCGCTAATGCCATTACGGCATATCTACCTTTTGATGTTAATTTCATATTTACCTATATTTAAAAGGGTTTTATACAAACTTGACTAAATTAGTCAAGTATAGATTAACTAAAAAAGTTAACATATTGTCGCTTAGTTATGATAAACGTAATTTTTTTTTGAGAATAATAATCAATAACATATATGGATAACAAAATAGTTGAAATTTTTATACCTGGTCCAGCTGGTAGGTTGGAAGCAAAGTATTATAAGAGTACAAAGAATACATCACCTATTGCTTTAGTTTTACAACCACATCCTCAATATGGAGGCACTATGAATAATAAAATTATTGTAGATACTTTTCATGCTTTTATGGAAAACAATTTTTCTGTTTGTAGAGTTAATTTTAGAGGTGTTGGAAAAAGTGACGGAGAGTTTGATAATGGCCAAGGAGAACTCGCGGATGCAGCCGCAGCATTAGACTGGCTTGAAAGAGAAAATTTTAATAATTCACAATGTTGGGTTTCAGGATTTTCTTTTGGATCTCTCATTGCAATGCAGCTCTTAATGAGAAGACCTGAAATTAATAGATTTATAGCTATTTCTCCACAACCAAATGTTTACGATTTTACTTTTCTATCACCATGTCCTACGTCGGGATTAATGATTTATGGAAAAAAAGATGAGTTAGTTCCTTTAGAATATATCAATGAATTAGCCAACAGACTAAAATCTCAAAAAGGTATTGATGTTGATTTTCAATCAATAAATGACGCAAATCATTTTTTTACAAAATTTGAAAAAAGTCTAACAAAAAGTTTAAATAAATATATTAAAAAAGAAACAACACTTTTTTAAAAATTTTCTACAAGTAATCCACCTGAGCAATCTTTTTTACATCCAGTAGTGCTTGAAAATGTAATTGGTAAACCCAAATAAGATCTAATAGCAAGATAAGCAAAAGCTTGTGACTCGACAAAATCTCCGTCAACTCCGTAATCATCAATTCTAATTAATGGACAATTAATTTTTTGTTCAAAACTCTTCATTAAAAAATAATTTTTTCTACCTCCGCCGCATACAATTATAGAGCTCGGATAATTATTGCTTTCAATTATTTTATTTATAAAATGTGCGTAAATTTCTGCTGAATATTCAGTTATAGTAGCCGCACCATCTTCTAGAGACAAATCATTAGCAAATGAATAATCATAGTCTCCTATATCGTGCGATCTAGACCAAATATAATTATTATCAGAAGTTTTATCATCTAAATTTTTAACCCAATTATTTAAAGCTTTATTTAGTATTGTTTTATTTATTTTTCCCAATTTTGCTATCAAGCCATTCTCGTCGTATTTCTTTTTAGATTTTTTTTTAATCCAATGATCTATTAAGCAATTACCAGGGCCCACATCACAAGCTGATAACATATTTCCTCTATTAACATCATGATTTTTTATAATGGTTGCATTTGCTATTCCTCCTATATTTAAAATTATTATTGGTAATTTTTTTATTTTAAGTTTACTCGCTGTAAGTAGTGTGTGAAAAATAGGAGTTAAAGGGGCACCTTCACCGCCATTAATGATATCATTTTGTCTAAAATTATAGATAACTTTTTTATTTGTTAATTTGGAAAGAAGTTTTCCATCTCCTAGTTGTATAGATTTATTTTCAATAGGATTGTTTTCTAGCGAGTTATGAAAAATAGTTTGTCCGTGAAAACCTATTAAATCAACTGATAAGTCAGATTCTTTTAAAACTTTATTCACTACATCTGCGTGAAATAATGTAATTTTTTTTTCTATATCTTTAAATTCTTTAAAAAAACTCTCTAACAAAGCATTATTATAATTTGGCTTTCTATTTTTAGTAATTTTATCTCTTAAATTGGATAAATTTTGATAAATATCACTGCTATATTCAAAATATCTATCAATCAGTGCTGTATATTCATTCTCACCATCTGAGTGAATTATAGATGCATCAACACCATCCATCGATGTTCCACTCATTAATCCTAAAGCTAGATATGGTTTTTTCTTCATTGCTATTTTTTTTTATAAAAATTTGTATACTGTAAGACTATAAACCCATGAATAAATTTTTAAAAGAATTTAAAGATAGAGGCTTCTTCTATCAATGTACTAGTGAAGATGAATTGTCCAAACTACTAGATAAAGAAAAAATCAATGGGTATATAGGTTTTGATTGTACAGCTGAAAGTTTGCATGTTGGTAGCTTACTGCAAATAATGTGTTTAAGATTATTACAGAAACATGGACATAGACCAATAGTTTTATTGGGTGGTGGTACTACTAGAATTGGAGATCCCTCAGGTAAAGATAAAACAAGAACTATTCTCACTGAAGAAGAGATAGAAAAAAATATTAAGAATATAGAAAAAATATTAAAAAAATTTTTAAACATTGAAGACCCTAAAACTAAACCAATATTTGTAAATAACTATTCTTGGCTTAAAAACTTAAACTATATTTCTTTTTTAAGAGACATTGGAAAACATTTTACAATTAACAAAATGTTAAGTTTTGATAGTGTAAAGACTAGATTGGAAAGAGAACAATCATTAAGTTATATGGAATTTAATTATATGATTTTACAAGCCTATGATTTTTTAGAATTAAACAAAAAAGAAAATTGCGTTCTTCAAATGGGTGGCTCTGATCAATGGGGTAATATTGTAAATGGTGTTGAGCTAATAAAAAGACATGAAAATAAACAGGCTTACGGTTTAACAACTCCATTAATTACTCTAGCTTCTGGAGCTAAAATGGGAAAAACAGAGTCAGGAGCTGTCTGGCTCGATAAAAATTTTTTATCATCATATGATTATTGGCAATTTTGGAGAAACATTGATGATCGGGATGTTTTAAAATTTCTAAAAATTTTTACAGACTTAGGTCTTGACGAAATTGAAAAAATTAAAGGCCAAGACATCAATCAACAAAAAATTATTCTTGCCAATGAATCCACAACTATGTTGTATGGTAAACATGAAGCTAAAATAAGTGAAGAAACAGCAAAAGAAACTTTCTCTGATAATGCTTTAGGGTCGAGCCTACCCTCTGTTTTAATAAGTAAGAAACACTTAGATAAAAAGCTTAATATTATTGACCTAATAATTTTATCTAAACTTGAAACTTCTAAAAGTGAAATTAGAAGATTAATTAAAGGAAATGGTGTTAAAATTAATAATCAACCAATTGATGATGAAAAGTTAATAATTACTAAAGATTTATTCATAAATAATTTTATTAAAGTCTCTCTTGGTAAGAAACGTCATATTAAGGTAAGTCTCTCTTAATTTTTTTTAATTTTTTCTAAAGTTCGAGTTATAAATCTTGGGGTTAATGTTTTAATTGGATTTACACTAGTTTTTAAATCTTTAGGAGGTCCTTTTATTTTAAAACTAACACCAAAAACTCCCTCTCCTATTTTTTTCCCCACTAGAAGATTGCCAATTAACGGAATTGAAGCAATAGTTCTGTTTATTGTTCTTGCAGGCACTAATGTTCCTCTTAGACTTATCAATTTTTCACTTTCTATATAACCGCTCATCATAATTGAAATGGCAGGACCAATCGCGTAAATTTCATCAATCTTCATTAATTTACCTTCATTAGAAAATTTCATTTCAAAGTCTGTAAATCTAATTCCTTCGCCAGTCAAAAGATCTGCAATACCTTGTAGAGAAGCTAAAGAAAGTAACTTCGCCAATACAGGAACTTCTTTAACTTTAAAATTATCAATATTTAACACCGATTTTGAAATATTATCTTTTTTAATTGATTGAAAATCTAAAACACCCTCTTCAAAACCTTTAATAAATTTATATCGATTGACTAATGGCTTGGGATAACTTGAAAAAAGTGTAGTAATTTTATCATTATCTTTATTTTTTTTTATTACTAAAGTTATTTTTTTGTTATCAGGAAAGTTAGAAATTAAATTCAATTGATTTATTTCATTACTTATTATTTTTATATTTCCTCTAAGATTATTTGTATGTGAAATTAGATCTATAAAAGTTTTATCAATTTTAATATCTATATCAGTATTGAGGTTATTAAAAATAAAAGATAATCCAGGACCATTATTATTGCTTTCTAATATATTTTCAATAAGAGTAGTTGCATCAAATACTTTTCCATTAATTTCATAGTTTTTTTTATTCTTTTTAAACATAATGGTATTTTGTATTTTTTTATTATTTAAAAAATCTAAAGAAAATTCTTCAACTGAATTTATTTTCAAATTTTTACTTAAATCTAAATCTTTAATAAAAAACTTATTTTTATTTT
>Ga0209709_10004980_pt1 | contig 10578 bp, 6 predicted proteins | sample ArcticOcean_MG_C_2_FD_187435 | JGI IMG/M metagenome (GOLD analysis project Ga0209709, IMG submission 187435) | Marine microbial communities from western Arctic Ocean - ArcticOcean_MG_CB4_136 (SPAdes) (version 2) | ecosystem: Environmental > Aquatic > Marine > Oceanic | place: Arctic Ocean...
GGTGTGCGCGCCGTGCCGCACGAGGAGCCGCAGCAACGCTGCAGGTGCATTTGCAGCCACGGCGGCGCGCAGCGCCGAAGTGCCTGCGCACTGCGATGGGGGGACGTGTGCGGCGGGGGCGCCCGCTGCGAGCAGCTTTGCGGCGGCGGCGCTCTGGGCTGCGCGGCAGGCTGCGACCAATGCCGCGTGCTGCAGCGCACAGCGGCGCTCGTGTCTCGCGCAGTTGCCCCCGCTGAAGATTGCCGCGCACAGCCGGCAGAGGCGGCTGGGTCGCCGTGCGCGTCGACAGCCGGCGTTGCTGCACAAGAGCAGGCGTGTCCGTGTCGGATGAGCAGAGAGCGTGCCAGAACACCCTTCATAGGGACAGCTGCCCATGCAACGTGCAACCACGCCTAAAAATGGAGTCAATCGGGGACGCTCTCGAGCTAGCGTGCGCCGGGAAGCATCCTGCGGTGCGCGATGCGGTGCTGTTCCGGGCGCTCTCGATGTTGCAGGGGGCGCGTGCACGCACGCGTCCGGAGTGCCGCGCCGCCGCACTGTGCATCTCAATGAAGGTCGAGGATGCGGCTTGGGGGGTTGCATGTCTGTCGCTGGTGCGGGCGGAGTGCGGCGTGGGCACGCGCGAGCTGCGGGACGCAGAGGTCGAGCTCGTGCTGCGGATGCCTGCAAAGGGGCTCGGGTCGCCGGTGCTCGACTTCGTAGCGCCCTTCTCGGCGTTGGGCGCGCATGCGCTCGGGGACGTCGAGGCGCGCGACGCGGTGGAGGCGCTCGCAAAGTTCGCGTCCGAGCTGTTCCTGCTGCAAACCCGCGGCGGAGTGGCGGCGCCGCGCCTGGTTGCAGCAGGCGGGGTCTTCGTCGCCATGTGCGTGCTGCGGCCCGCGCGCGCGCGCGGGCGGCGCTGGCCCCGCTTGATGAGCGTCGCAAGCGGCTACGCGCGAGGCTCCGTCGCGCGGATCGCGCGCCGGATGTCGGGGGTCTGCGCGGCACACAGCTGCGCAGAATGCGCGACGTGCCGCCGCTTCCGCCCGGAGGCCAGGGCGTGCTGCGCCGAGGCGGCGGTGCTAGAGGGGATGTAATGTCACTGAGCACTGCCGGCGAAAAAGGTGTCCGATGCAGGCGGCGCCTTGCTCGCAGAATGCGCGACGCGGCTGTTGAGCTGGAGGCCGTGCAGCAGCAACACCCCTTCGCGGCCCCCGCTCTCGGCCGCCGCCAGCACGACGCCGAAGTGGCGCCACCAAGCGCTCCGTGCGACTGCGAGCGCGTCGAGCGAGCCCGTCGAGGCGAACTCCGGCAGCGCGGCCTTGATGTTGCGCTTGTGCTGCGCGAAGCGCCGGAAGGCGCCGACCACGTCGGGCAGCGCGACCCGGGGCGGCGCGCCTGTCGGCACGGCCCCCTCCGGGGGCACGCCGAGTCCGAGGGAGTGCTGCACGGAGCGCGGGAAGCAGATGCGCGCGCCGTCGTCGCATTTGAGTGCGAGGTTCTGGAGGGGCTGGTGGCTGCAGCACGCAGCGATGAACTCGCGCAGTGCCCGCACGGAGTTGATCTTGCGTTCCTGCGCGAGGGTGGACTGTGGGTGCACGAGGCTGAAGAGGTTGCGGCCGCGCAGCAGGCGCAGCAGCAGCAGATAGGCCGAGTTGGCCTTGCGCAGGACGATGTCGATCTGCTCGGTGCACACCCGGTGCACCAGCCCGAGGTCCTGGCTGCGGGGGTCGACGGCGTGCGTGAAGGGGAAGTAGACCGTGCGGTTGCTGATCTGGCACTTCGCATCCTTGTGCGGGAATTTGCCGTTGCCGGTGACCAGCATCGGGGCCTGGAACAGCACGTGCAGCGGCGGCAGGTTCTTGCGGTGGACCGCGCAGCGCAGCCCCTCGGAGATTTTGCACAGCGTGTCTTCGTTCAGGTTGAAGTCTTTGCCCTCGCCGACGATGACCAGGGCGGCGTTCACGCACCCCGCCAGCGGGAAGCGCTCCTCCACCTGCGCCTCGAGCTCCGCCACGTACTGCGGCTGGAAGAAAAAGCGCACGATGTGTGCGATCGCAGTCTTGCCTGCGTCGCTCTCGCCCACGAGGAAAAGCAGCGACTTCAGCGAGTCGCGCGGGAGCCACTTGCTCTCGGTGTGCCCGGGGGCGGTCACCTGCACGTTCAGCCGGCGCAGCAGCCGGCCCACCAGTGCCCAGAACACGAACTCCGTGCCCAGGTCCCAGTTCTGGAAGCGCACGATCTTCTGCATGTCGCTCTCCAGCGGCGCCGCCCACTCGATGCGCATGCCCTGGAACGAAGCGGCGGCAGGGTCGCCGACGCGCCACTCGACGTCGGGCACGCGCATCGGCAGGGGGAAGGCGTTGCCGGCGCACACGCGCGCCGACCCGGCACCCGAGAGCTCGGACAGCCGGCCGAACCGCGCCGCGAAGTCGGCGCCCGCGCCCGCGCCGCCGCGCGCGGCCAGGCGCCTGCGCTCGAACTCGGCGTCGTCGGACAGATACAGCCGGTGCTCCTCGATGCAGTACAGCCCGTTGGCGAAGGCGCTGAAGCGGAGGTCGGGCTCCGTGGACTCCCAGAAAGACTCCTTGACCAGGCTGTCGGATATGTGGTCGCCGAGTTGCTGCTTGGAGCGCAGCAGGTCGCGCACGAAAGGCGCGTCGCGCAGCAGGAAGGCGACGAACGAGTCCGTGTCGCGGAAGCACACCTGGTACACAAAGCGCGCGCGGTCGAAGCGCATGATGTTGCACGCGAAGTTGCCGTGCCCGAGGCGCTTTGCCACCGGCTGCCGCGCGAACTCGCCTCGGTCGATGCACAGCTTGAGATACGACAGCACGAGTGCCGCGACGTTGACGTTGCGCGGGGCGATCCACCGCACGCCGTTCTCGCAGCACAGCTTGTACACGTAATACATGTTCGTGTCTTCGGCGAGCGGGAACACCTCCTTTTCCAAGCGGACGAGGAGCCCGTCGATCTGCAGCAACGCCTCCCCCCACTCCAGCGCCTGCTGGCCACCCGGCGCATCCGTCTCGTGGGCGCGGATGCGGGACGCCACCAGCTTCCGTTCGCTGCGCAGAAGTGCGTCCACTTGGCGCGCCTTGGTGCGCAGCGTGCCGCGCGACGCCGACGTCGCCACTTGCAGGAATGCGAATGCGTTCCGCCCGTCGACGTCCACTCGAGCGCCGCGGCGCTGCTCCCGCAGCAGCAGCACGTCGTAGAGCATGCTGCTGCTGATCCGACGCTCCGCCGGGAAGCCGAACCAGTCTCCCGCCTGCAGTGCGTCGAGCAGCGTGAAGAGCGAGTCGCGCACCGCGTCGGGGAGGGGCACGGTCTCGCTCGGACCGACGGCGGGCGGCGGGGGGGGGGCCCGCGGGCGGCCGCGCTTCTTCCCGCTCAGCCCGCGCGCCGCCCCCCCCGTGGTGGCTTCCGCGTAGAGCTCGTCCGACAGGCCGAGCACCCGGTCGCGCGCATCGCCGCACACCAACGCGAGCGCGTCCGGCAGGAGTTCGGCGGAGCCCCGTGCAGCCTCGACGAGGATGCTCACGGTTTCCGGCAGCTTGCGTCGGCGGTGGGGGAACAGCACGTCCAGCACACTCGAGCCCGGCGAAAATGCGCGCGACGTGGGCGGGACTCCGCGCCCCTGGCACACGAAGCAGCGCAGAACGGCACGCCCCCACGACGTCACGAACAGCGCCCCGCCCTGGCTCTTCGCGTGGCTCCGGCGCGCTATGCTGCAGAAGCTGCTCTGCAGCCGCACTCGGTAGAAGGTCCCCGACGCCCCGCGCTGCACGCGCACTTTGCGCACGCACACGTGCTTCCACAGCTCCGGGAACACAGCCTCCACGAAGGCGAGCAGTGCCGCGAACTCGGGGCGCGAAGCCCCCACGTCCGTCGCGCCGTCTCGCTGCAGCGCCATGCCGGCCGCGCTGCGCGCAGCGTCGACGACCGCGCCGAGCAGGCACCACGAGGCCTCGCGCCGCGGGGGCGGCATCAGCCCCCCGTCCACCGCGAACCCCCGCCCGAAGAACCAATGCCGCGCCGCAGCGCACACGTCTCTGGCAGGCACGCTGCGCCGCAGAGAGGTGTGCTGCAGCGCCCAGACGAACCCCTCGCTGTGCGAGAGCGCCCCCCCGCCGCGCGGCAACACGCCGCACAGTTCGAGCGGGCGCTCTGCGAAGCCGCCGCGCAGCTTCGAGGCGCCCAGCATGCGCAGCGAGCCGCAGGAGTACGGCCCTGCATCCAGCAGCAGTTGCCAGTTCAGCACGGGGAGTCGTTCGTGCAGGGCGCGGCGCAGACAAGCGAACGCCATGCCCGTGTCCGCAGGCGAACTCTGCCGGATGCCGATTTCCGGGAAGTGCAGGTGCGCGCTGCTGGCGCCGGCAGTGAGCACTACGCACAGCGGGTGGGCGTCGAGTCCGAAGACCCACCGCACCGCGGCAACGGCTGCTTCGAGGACGCTTCCCAAGAGGGGCACCGGCAAACGGTCGATGTCGAGTACGAGGGGCGCGCTCTCCTGCTGCCGATCGAGCAACTCGTGGGCCACGAAAGCGCGTCCCGCCTGGTGCCAGCTCCACATCAAGGCGTGCAGGGCCCCCTCGTCTTGCACGCGGAAATGTTTGCTGCCCGTGGTCAGCAGGTCGAAATGCGTGGCTTCGGAACGCCCGTCCACGGCGTCGCCGGCCCTCGCCAATACCGACAGTTCGAGGTGTTGGGCGGCTGCCTCTGCCTGCCCGCCCGGTCCCATCACCGGCGGCGGGGCGTCGGGTTCGGCGGCGCCGGAGTACGCTCTGGTGTACGCAGAGGAGCGCCCCGTGCGGCCCTTCGGCACGAAGCGGGACAGGTCGCTGTGCGTGTTGTCGCGCAGCAGCAGCGTCTTCGAGGGTTCTGCGTCTTCTAGCGTGACCAACGCCCACTCGAACGTGGTCTGTGGCAGGGCAGGTGGCTTCTGGCGGAGCAGGTCGGAGCTGTGCCCGCCTCTCACTTCCATCGATAACGGGCGAAGCACTCTTTGCCGCCATTCGGACAGGGACGCGTGCTTTCGCTTCACGCACCCCGGCAGCCGCAGCACGCGGAACTTGGTGTACACGCTCGGGTCGACGGGCAGTGCGTGGGGCGCGATGCACCCGAGCTTCGCGAACACACGTGCCAGCACCCGCAGACAAAAACGGGCCAGGTTCCCCATCCCGTCGAGCGCCACCGCGCGCCCCTCGCCCGTCCGGAGATGCACGTGCAGATGGAAGGACGCCTTCGCAGCAGAGCTCGCCGTCATCAGAAGGTGTTCGCAGGAGAGGGTCTCCGACGGCACAAGAGTGCTCGCAGCGCGCTTGGTTTCCACGAGCAGCGTTTGCACCACCACAGAAACGTCGAAGGCCTGCGGGGGGTCCCACTCGATGTCGAAGAAGGGTCTCAACGCACCGTGCAACGGCGTGACCTCGTAGAAGTGTCGCTGCTGCGGGTCGTGTTTCTGCACAAAAGCATACATCTTTGGTCTTGGCACGGAGCAGAAGTAGTACCCTCGCCCCTCCTCCCCCTGCACCGTGCTGGTGGGCATGCGGACGAAGGTGCGTGGTGTGGGGGAGGACATCCTGCACACCCGCTGCGCCAAAGCCTTGCTTTGGCCGCCCGTCTGAGCGCGGCGCCGCCCAATCGTGCGGCGCCCGGGCGCTCCGAACCCGGCAGCTAGCCGGGTGGTAGTGCGTGCGCCGTTCGAAGAAGTGGGCAGTCGGGGGGCGTTTATGAAGAGCCGCCTGACGCGCCACATGTCGGTGGCGCGGAGGGTGGCGCTCTACATCGGCGAAATCCCGTTGTTGCACGCGCTCTGCCTGTTGGGTTTGGTGTTTGTGTTTGCTTGGGGCGTGTTGCCGCTGTCGGGCATCCAGTGTGCGAAGGATCCCGACGCAAGCCGATGGCACGACCTGATGAGTTTGTCCGGGGTGGTTCTCTCCGTAGTCCCGCGCGTCCCCCAACTCCTGAGGACGCTCTACAGCGAAGTTGGCGTCGAGAGCTTTTCCACCGTGTCCATTCTAGTCAAGGCGTTCTCGTGGGGGCATTCCCTCCTGTACTTCCAGCTGTTCATGGACCATGATGCGTGTTTTACTGGCAGACTGTGGGCTTGTGCCGTCATGGACTTTGTGCTCTACTACACTATTCTGAAAAACAAGCACGAGGCGCTCTGTTGCGGCCCGCCCCCCCCGAACCCCACACGATAGCGCGATGCAACCGGCTTCGAGCCGCTCCCTCCATTCCGACCAATGGAGCTCAAAGTGAAGGACGTGCAGTGGGCCGCCCAGGCGCACCCTAGTAGCAGGACCGCGCAGAGACTCCGAAGGGCAGGCGCCGCCTCCTCGTCCTGGATGCTCGAGTCCGTGCCGGAAGAAGACTTTGCGCCCCACAGGTCCGGCGCGTTCGTGACGAGCGGCGTTCGCTGGAAAGAGGCGCGTGCAGAGATCGACGCAGGCACCGTGCGCCCGCTCCCGGAGCTCCCGTTCGAAGCTACCTGTGGCCCGCTGGGGGTGGAGGGCTCCGTCGTGGGGCTGCTTTTCACAGCCGCCTCCACGCACATCGTGGAGGCAGTCCTCTTCGAGGCGCGGGGCAGCGCGCCGACCGACGCGCAGCGGAGCACGCCCCCCCCCCGGAAGAAGATTAAAAGACCCCCGTACACGGAGGCGGAGACCGCTCTGTTGTGCACACACGCCGAAGACACGGGATGGGCGAGGCCCGTGCAAATCGTGCAGGACTTCAACAGGGACCCCAGGTCCTCGGCCTACCCTCTCCGCAACAACAAAGCCAGAGAAAACCGCGTGCGGAGACTGACGCCGACGGCCGAGGAGAACGCGCTGCTCTGCGAGAAGGGCGATCTGAGCGGCTGGGGGTCCCCTGCAGCCATCGTCACTTTGTTCCAAGCAGACCCCCGCTCGGGCGCCTTCCCCCGACGCACGCACGCTGCGCTGCTGACCCGCTTGACGACGTTCCAGGTAGGGGCCAGATAAAACCGGCGGCGGTGCATGCGTCGGCGCTTATACACGTGTAATGCTGCCTGTTGCGGCATTGGCGTGGGGGTGTGCCGTGGCCGCGGCGCTCTTCTTGTGTGCAATGGGATGGCATTCCGAGACGGGGGCCGGAGCTCGAGATGCCGATTTTGCGGCCATCTTGCTGGAGGGGGCCGCGTAGGCGAGCAGGGGCGCCTCCTCGCACCCCTCGGCGTCGACGCCCACGGCCACGGCGGTCGCGCGAGGGGGCGGCTCGAGTAGTGCAAACACCGCCAAGTAAACCGGGCCCGATGCTGCTGCCACCAGACACCAGCTTTCTGCGAACGCCTCGTCGGGGAGGACGCGGACCACGGCGAGCATCTCCAAGAAGCCCACTACGAAACACGCGGCGCGCGCCCTTGTCCACTGCCAGTGCATTGCCACGGCGGTGACCGCCCACCACATACTGCCCGCCGAGCGCCACCCGGTGACTCCGAACCAGTTCAAGAACCCGCCCGGCGTGACGGAAGTGCAGCCCCGGTCGGCAGCAAGCAGAATGCGGGCGCCCGGGTACACCCACAGTGCGCCCACAGCAAACGCACAGGCGACGACCAGCTTGTGCAGCTTGTCCACCCCCCAAGCTCCCACAAAACTCGCCGCGAGGACCGCCATGTAGCCTCGGCTCAGCCACCGGTTTGCAGCCGAACACCCCACGTCGTCGCGGTGGGGGGGGAGGAGGCGGAGTGCGAGGTCCGCCAGTTGCACTTGGCACAAGACGAGCACAAAGAGCGCAAACCGGCGGTCCCGCGCGAGCAGCAGACGCCCGCTGAGCGTGCCGGTGGTCCACGCCACGACGATGCCGAACACAGACCAGCACATTCGCCGTGCGGGGTGGGGGGGGGGTGGGCACGCCTTACCGTGCGCGGTTAGAGCTCGGAGGTTTAAGCTGAGGCACCCGCCCTCGCCAGCGCTGATGGGCGGAGCACAGAGCACCGCCGACGTCTTTTCGAAAAGAGGGCGGGGCAAAACTCACGAGGGGGCGTCTGGGAAGCAGGCAGGAGTGGTCATCGAGAGACTCTATAACGCCGCAATGGACGAGAACACTGTCAAGTTCAATGCAGATGTTGCTGAATGGCGCCGCCTTCTGAATAAACGACGAGACAGCGAAGCTGGCAAAGCCGGGGCAGACGGGGAGGACGGGGAGGCCGGGGAGGAGGCTCTGCCGGACTTGCTGGATCCTGAGATGGCGGACGTCAACGAGGCCAAAAGAAAGTTCAACGGCGAAATGACCGAACTGGGAGGACTCGTGGAATCCATCAAACTCACGCTCACCGGCCCCGGCGCTGCTGCCAGGGGCGATCCAGAGAAAGCTTGGCTTCAACTCCGCGTGCGGTCTAAACACGTAAAAGAGCTGTTTGGGCGACTGGTTGCGAAGATGAAAACCATCGAGGAAATTAAACTCCCGCCGCAACCGAAACCGGAGAGCGCCCCCGGGTGGGAGGATGGGGGGATGGGGGGCGAGCAGATTGACGCTGGACCGGAGAGGGTGCTCGGAGCCCCTGCGAGCGCCAGAGACCGAGAGGAAGGCATGGCGCGGCTCCCCCCCCACGCCCCTGCCGAAGAAGGCGACGGCGACGGGCCGGCGCGCCTCCGCGGCAATGCCAGGAAGAGCAGGAACAGGAGAAGACGCGAGCGCAGCTAGTTCTGGTTCGGCGCGCGCGTTTACGCTTATAAGCATCAAACTGTGTTCAGCACGTGCCCCCAGAACGCGCAGCTCTCGAGCGCGGAGGGCAGCGCGGCGAGCACAATGTGGAGTGGGGGGGGGGCCTCCGGCAGCATCACAAGAGCACAGCTGCACTCGACATACAGCGCCCGAGGGCGTGCAGCAGTGCCGGGCACGAGACGGCCGCGCCGCGTGCGGAGCACGCGGTTGCTCAAGCTCGCTGGCAGCACGCCCTCGCACGCCAACACGCACACGCACGCCAGAAGCGACGCGCAGTCCCCGGCGACCTCTGCTGGCGAGCACCGTCGAAAGTGGGTGCCGAACATGTCTCTCAACAAAGCGCCCAGGAGGGGGGCGACGACGGAAGGGGCCCCCGAGAGGTCCAGCACGCCGCAGCAAGCAGGGGCTTTGCTGAGGGCCACAGCGCGGAGCCACGTGCAAGTCTTCCGGGTGAGCGCGGCGCCCAGTGCGCGTTGCAGCGCCGGCATTACATGCACGGACTCTCTTGCTGCAGTCGGGTGCAGGTGCAGCCCCGTCCACAGATTAAGACTGTCACACGGCAGCGCCCGAGGGGCTTCGTGTGGGTGGAAGTGCACGGCAGCCGCCTGGGGGCGCATGTGGCGCAAAAACCAGCGGGCGAACGGCACTTTCCGCCGTGCGTGCGAACAGTGCACGAGCCGGCCGCGGTTGAGGCGCAGTTTGCGGAAGCGCGCGCTCGTGAGCAGCGAGAAGCGGCGCCAGGGGCGCGCGTCGCCCGCTTCTCGCTGCCAGAGAAACACGCACAGCCCCGCACCAGGGAGCACCACCTGCTTGAACCCCGAGAACTGCTTCATTGGGTGGAGCCCGTGCAGCCTCTCCGTCATGGCCCGTGCGTCTCGCAGAGCGGCCCGCAACACGACACCCCCCGCCTCGCGCCCTCCTGCCCCCGCCTCCTCTGCGAAGCGAGTGAGCGACTCCGGGAGAAGACCGCCCGACGCCCGCACAGCCCGCACCAACATGCTCTGCGCATCTGCCGGCGGCGGGGGGGCCTCCGATGCCCAACGCAAGAACGTCGTTTCCTGGGCCTGCGGGTCTGCGTCGACGTACAGCCCGCCGGACGCCACGAGGCTCCCGTGCAGCCGCAACGAGGCGGCTATTTGCGCCTCCCACAAGTCGCGCACGCGGGCCCGCTCCCCGGTTTCCCAGTCCCACCGCTCTGCCCACGGCCACGTGCGTGGGGGGGCGCGCTGCACGAGCGGGTTGGTTTCCGGAGGCGCATGCACGTCATCGGCAGCGCCGCCCCGAAGCTCGGAGGCGCACAGCCCGAACCCCGCTAGCAGGGCGGCGATTTCTGCGGGGAGCGCCGAGGGCTCCCGCAAAGACGCTGCTGCAAACGGCTGATTCTGCTGCTGCTGCAGCAGCTGTCGGGCCCATCGCACCGGGGGGGGCGCGCTCACGAGCTGTGCAAGAGGGGTTTCCATCAGATCGGCCGCGAGGGGGGAACACGTCGAGTGTGCAGCGGGGAGTCCGGGGCGCAGCCGAGCGAGCGCCGCGAAGAATTGGAGCCTGCGCCGCGCCGTGCTTGCGGGGTCCGTGGCCTCCTGCAGAGAGAGCGAGGTCTCGACCAACTCGCCCCCGTGCCCTTCCACGAATGCCGCCCCGATGCCGGGCGCAACCGTCACGCCGAAGCTGCCCGCGTCGCCGGTGCGCCAGTGCTGCGGCACCCCGCTCGCCGCAAAGACGCGGAAATCCGCGGCCCAGGCGCGCAGAGAAGCCGCGTCGCACTCCTCGAAGGCGCTCCGCCGCGCAAACAGTGCAGGGTGCTCGGGGCCTGCTGCGCCCGTGCGCGCGCCGGCGCCGTAACACACGGCGGCTTGCCGCAGGAAGTCTGCGAACCCGAGCTCCACTGCCGACAGCAGATCGCTCACC
>Ga0209709_10004984_pt1 | contig 10573 bp, 11 predicted proteins | sample ArcticOcean_MG_C_2_FD_187435 | JGI IMG/M metagenome (GOLD analysis project Ga0209709, IMG submission 187435) | Marine microbial communities from western Arctic Ocean - ArcticOcean_MG_CB4_136 (SPAdes) (version 2) | ecosystem: Environmental > Aquatic > Marine > Oceanic | place: Arctic Ocean...
ATATTAATTCTTATTATTATATTAGCCGTTTTAGGTGGAGGGTTAGTTAAAGGTACTCTCGGATTTGGTATGCCTATGGTAGCTTTACCAATAATTGCATTTGTTCTGCCTGCGACAACTGCAATGATAATTCTATGCGCACCGATCTTACTAACCAATTTTTTACAAATAAAGTTCAAACAAGGTGTAAGTAGCTATAGGTTTTTACCTATGTTTTTAAGTCTAATTGTAGGGCTAATTATTGGTGCACGTCTTATACTAGAAATTAATATTAATACAATTACTCAAATAATCGCAGTTTCAATTATTTTTGCTGCATTAGTAAACTGTTTTGGTATCAAAATTCAAAATATAAAAAAAAACTGGGAAAAAACCATAACAATACTTATAGGATTTGGATCTGGTATCTTAGGAGGGTTATCAACATTTTATGGACCTCCAATGTTGGCATATTTAGTTGCGGCAGATCTTCCTAAAGAAAAGTTTATAAGAACTGTTTCAACAATGTATTTTGTTGGTTCATTCCCATTATATGGTTCCTTGATTTATTATGGTTTTGCAACAAAACTAGATTTAATGGTTAGTGTGGCACTTATAATACCAGCTTTTATAGCTCAACAATTAGGAACAAAAATAAGAGATAAAATTAATCAAAAACAGTTTAGAGTTTGTATTTTAATAACTTTAATAGTCCTTGGCTTTTCTCTTTTAATCAAAACGTTATAAATAGATAGATAAATTGATTTATCTATCTATTTAAATAAGAAATTAATTTAAGACTTAGTGAAATTGAAGGCCCAATAAATACTGCAAAAACTATAGTGCCAATTCCTAGAGTACCCCCCAACATCCAGCCTAAAAAAACAACCAACAATTCAATGCTAAACCTAACTAAACTAATTGGTTTATTATATTTTTTTGATATCCCTGTCATTAAACCATCTCTTGTTCCAGGACCAAGATTGGCAATTAAATAAATGCCACTGCCAAATCCGACAAGTAAAGTTCCAAAAAAAGATAGAAAAAGACCATTAAATATATCATTTAAAAAAGATAAAAGTGGTATTGATACACCCATTGTAATGGCAATAATAAGTATATTCATTATAGTCCCTAAACCTGGTTTTAAGTTAAGAGGAAACCAAAAAATAAAAACTATAACGCTAATAAAAAAAGTAGAAAGACCAATGCCTATATTAATTTTTTTAGCTACACCTTCTGCTAAAATCGTCCAAGGAGTAACACCATATTGTGAAACTACTAAAACACTTTCCCCTAGGCCAAATAAAAACAATCCTACACACAAAATTAAAAATGTATTAATTTTGGGTTTAAAAAGATTGGAACTTGAAGCGCTCCATGAAACTAATGGAACTGAACTTATTAAAAATATTTTAGCAATTGGTTTAAGATTAAGATTAAAAAATTTCATAGCAAATTTAAATTTATCTAAACTTAATATTTGATCTATTCAATTGCGTAATATCAGTGCATCCCATCAACTTCATATCTCTTTCTAATTCAGAACGATATAGACCTAATGCTCTTTCAACTCCTTGCTGCCCTGCAGCAGCTAATGCATATAAATACATTCTTCCACCTGAGCAAGCTTTAGCACCAACTGATAAAGCTTTTAATATATGAGTTCCTCTTTGGATACCACCTTCACAAATAACATCAATTTTATCACCTACTGCATCAACAATTTCTGCTAATTGATCAAATGGAGCTCTTGCTCCATCTAATTGTCGTCCACCATGATTTGAAACCATTATACCTGTACAACCAATATCCACAGCCTTTTTTGCATCTTCTACGCTCATTATACCTTTTAAAGCAAAATGACCACCCCATTTTGAGCATAAACGTTCTGCATCTTTCCAATTCATAGACTGATCTAACATTGATGAAAAATATGATCCTATCGAGGTTGCAGTATCAGTTCCTTCACTTACATGATCTTGCAGTTGAGGTAGTTCAAATTTTGGTTTTGTTAAATAGTTTATCCCCCACATAGGCTTTGAAGCAAAACTAAAAAGACTAGATAAGGTTAATTTTGGAGGTGATGTAAAGCCAGTTCTTAGATCCCTTTCACGATTACCACCAGTAATAGTATCTACTGTTAAAGCTAAAACATCAAATTTAGCAGCTTTAACTCTTTCAAGCATGCTATCGTTTAATCCTCTATCTTTATGAAAATAAAATTGAAACATTTTAGGTGTAGATACTATAGAAGAAATTTCTTCAACACTTACAGTACCCAGTGAAGAAACACCAAACATTGTTCCAAATTTTTGTGCAGCTTTACCAACAGCTCTCTCTCCTTCATGATGGAAAAGCCTTTGCAAGGCAGTTGGAGCACAATAAAAAGGTAAATCAAGTTTTTTTCCAAAAATAGTCGTAGATAAATCTACATTTTCTACACCTCTTAAAACATTTGGAATAAGATCAGCATCATTATATGCAGCTGTATTTCTATTATAAGTAATTTCATCGTCAGCGGCGCCATCTATATAATGGAAAATAGGAGAAGGAAGGCGTTTTTTTGCCAATTTTCTGAAATCTTGAAAGTTATAACAATCATTTAAATTCATTATTTTACCTTTACACCAAAGTTGATAATAATAATCATTATTAAAAGAAGAAACATATTAATATATGAAAATTATAATTATAATTAAGAACATATTAGTTTTTAAAATTTTGTCTATTTAAAATTTAAGAGGTTTAATGAAACTTTATAAACTTTTTTAAGAGTTAAATATTGATGTTTAGAAGTTCATAATTATATAAGAATTGATGTTTCTTGCGAATAGAGTTTGATTATAATGAAGATAATAAATATTAGTAAATATGAGTAATTTATACTGATGGCAAATAATGAATTTTTAATAATACTTGGTAATCAATTATTCCCTATTGATTATATAAAAAAAACAAAAATTAAAAAAATTTTTATGTCTGAAGATTATGGGTTAGGTATTAAGCATAAACATCATAAATTAAAAATACTGATGTTTTTTTTGGCTATGCGGCAGTATAAAGACGATCTAATTAAAAATGGTTACGAGGTTTATTATCATTCAATTGAAGACAATGATTTTAAAGATACATTTGAAAAAAAAATTTATAAATTTATTAAAAAACACAACATAAATAGTATTAAATATTTTGAAATTGAAGATCATTTTTTTGAATGTCAATTTCATTCCTTTATTAAAAAAATTAAAATAAATTATGAAGTTCTTAATAGTCCAATGTTTTTATCTTCACGATTAGAATTTAAAGAATTTGCACTAACACAGAAAAAAATAATAAGAATGGCAAGTTTCTATCAATTAATGAGAAGAAAACTAAATATTTTGATTGATCAAAATGGCAAACCAACAGGAGGGAAGTGGTCTTTTGATGAGGACAACAGAAAAAAAATTCCTCAAAAGCTTATACCTCCATTAATCCCTAAAAATTCTATGTATACAAACTTAGATAAATTAAAAATTTTAATAAATAATTATTTTCCAGATCATCCTGGTTCAATGGATAATTTATGGATGCCTACTAATAGGAAAGATGCATTAAGTTGGTTAGATAATTTTTTACAAAACAAGTTTATTGATTTTGGCAATTATGAAGATGCAATAAGATCTGAAAATAACTTTTTATTTCATAGTGCATTAAGTCCTGTTTTGAACATGGGAATAATAACTCCTATGGAAGTTATTGATAAAGCTTTAAAATATTCAAATGAAAATGAGGTTCCTATCAACTCATTAGAAGGTTTTGTTCGTCAAATTATTGGTTGGAGAGAATTCATAAGAGGAATGTATCATTTTAAAGGAAATGAAGAAATCAAAGTTAATTTCTGGAATCATCATCGCAAACTTACAAATCATTGGTATGAAGGAACTACAGGAATAAAACCTCTAGATGATACAATTAAAGACTGTTTAAAGTATGGCTATACTCATCACATACCTAGGCTTATGATTATTTGTAATATAATGAACTTATCTAGAATTCATCCTGATGAAATTTACAAATGGTTTATGGAAATGTTTGTGGATTCTTCTGATTGGGTAATGGTTCCAAACGTTTATGGGATGGGTACTTTTGCTGATGGTGGACTGTTTGCTACAAAACCGTATTCATGCGGTTCAAATTATATTATTAAAATGAGCAATTACAAAAAAGATGATTGGGCAGATATTGTAGATGGATTATATTGGATGTTTATGAATGATAACATCTCTTTTTTCAAAGGAAACCCTAGATTATCAATTTTAATTAAATCCCTAGAAAGAATGGATGATGGGAGAAAAGAATTTATTTTTGAGCAAGCTAATAACTTTATTGACAACAAAACAATTAAATAAAACTTCACAAAAAGTTAATTTGTTTTAATATAAAAAAATTAAATGTTAAAACTTAGGAAAAATTATGATTACTCATATTCCTAAAATAGATTATAAATTATTATGTAACACGCATCACGTGAAAAATAAATTAGAGCTTAATAAGTTAAGCCTAGCTGTAAGTCATTATGGCTTTTTAATAATAAAAAATTATCCAATTAATTTAAAAAATATAAATAATGTTTTTTCTATTTATAAGGATTTTTTTAAACTTTCATATGAAGAAAAAAATAAAATCAACATGTCTAATACGTTATCTAATAGAGGATGGGGTGAGCCAAAAGGAGAACATGTAAATCAAAATTATAATCCTGATTATAAAGAAATATTTGATTGTGGCCCTGAAATCGAAGTAAAGCATCAATTCGAAGAATTCACCTATTATTCAAAAAACATATGGCCAGAACAAATTCCTTTATTTGAAAACATTGTTATGTCTTTTTATAAATCATGCAGTGAGATTGCTATTTCAATACTTCAACAAATAGAAGTTTCACTAAAATATTCTAATAATTATTTCGTAGACAAGTTCAATCTTCCTATGGCGTTATTAAGATGCAATTACTACCCTCCAAGACCTTTAAAACTATCAAACAAAGATTTTGGAATAGCTCCCCACACAGATTATGGGTGCTTAACATTATTATTTACTGATGGCACTCCAGGATTAGAAATAGAACTGCCATCAAAAAAATGGGAAAAAGTTACAGCCACAAAAGACGAAATCATAGTTAATTTTGGAGATATGCTTCAAATCTGGTCAAACAAAAAAATTAAAGCTACACCTCATCGAGTTGTGGGAACAGACAAAGAAAGATTTTCAATTCCATTTTTTTTTAATCCTCAATACGATACTATAATTTCAGAAGAGACAAAAGTTATCGCTGGTGAATACTTGTCAGAAAGATACAATTCCACTTATGTGCATAAAATTAATTAATATTTTATAAAAATTATTTTAACCCATCTTCGCCCTTAACTTGATTAACTTCAAGACCACCCATTCTACTATGTATTCGAGGACCTTTAGTCATTGCTAAACAAAACATAATCTCATTTGCTCTAGGGCTATCAGTTACATTTACTTCATAAGCGTCAAAATGACTTCTAACATATGCTGCATTTGTATGTCCTAATGGTATATCAATAGATGCTCCCATACCTGCAACTTTCATTGCTGACGGAACAATAGCCTTTGAGTTTTTTAACCTTTGACGCATTGCATAACCACCTGGGACATGCCAAAGAGCCGTATGTTCAAGTTCTCCATTTTCTCCTGCTATTGCTGCTTTACCATATCCATCTATACCATCTGCTCCTCCCATAGAAGCAATTAGACGATCCGTTAACATTAAACCTAAATCTTTTAAACTTTCCATTCCTGATTGCAAATCATCATTATAAGATCCAGCATAAGGATTAGAAACAATACCAATTGCTGCTCCCCTTATTCTTGTCGATAAAGGAATAGGTCCATTTTCATGAAATATTTCTTCATTTAATATAATTAATTTTCTTAATTTGAATTCTAACATATGAGAAACCTTATAAAATAAATTTAATAAATTAAAATTAGTATTTTCTGTTGTTAAGTAATTATAACATTTTAATATTATAACATCATTGCCATTCATATAAATTAATACATTTGATTAAAATCAATCGTCAAAATATAGTTTTTATTTAAATCATAACCACGATAAAATTAAAAAATATTACTAGAAAGTTTTGACTACTTTAAATTGATATGTCAAAATTATTAATATAAATTTTATAATTGTAAATATAACTTTAATAATGAGTGATAAATAAATTATGATTGAAAATTTAAAACTTGATCATTTAGTAATAAATATTAAAGACGAAATGGATGAGGCTTATAAACTTTTTTCTCAACTTGGTTTTTTATTAACCCCTAGAGGGTTTCATTCTCTTGGTTCTATTAATCATTCAATGATGTTTACAAAAGATTATTTAGAACTTATTGGCTTTCCCAAAGGAGGAATTGTTAAACGTCCTGAGCTTAAAACTGCTCCATTAGGCATTAATGGCTTAGTTTTTAAAAGTAATGATATAGATAACACATACTCTCATCTATGCAAAAAAGGCCTTGATGCTGATCCACCTCGTGATTTCAGTCGTCCAGTAAACTTTAATAACAAACAAGAAAGTGCAAAATTTAGAACTGTTAATATAAGAAATAATATTTTCAAAGCAGGCAGAGTATATTTTTGTGAACATTTAACTCCTGAGTTGGTGTGGACAAAAGCACTAAGAATCCATAACAATAACTGCCTTGAGATTAAAGAGATTGTTTTAATTGATAATGATATTGATGCAGCTGTTGTTAACTTTTTAAAGTTAAACAATAATATCAAAGTACAGAAATTAAAAAATTCTTTTAATTTACTTACTCAAGACATCATCTTAAATTTGAATAACATTAGCAATTTCAAATTACGCTTCAGTTCAATAATCTCTAAAATGATTATCAGAGATTCAATGTTTGGAGCTGTAGTGTTTAAAGTAAAATCATTAGAATTTTTTAATAAATTACAAAATAATAAATTTACAAACATATCTATAAACTCAAAAAAAAATAAGACACAAATGTTTTTAAAAGAATATAATTGTGTTTTAGAATTTGTTATATGAGTTTTAAAGTATTAAATTATTTGATATAACTGACAAATTTTTGGGTACTAATATTATTAATTATTTTTAAAAAATAAATTAGTTTTGAAATATTATTTTAATAATCATATAGGTTTTAAAAAATGTATAGCATAGGTAAAATAAAAGCATCTCTTAAAGGGTATACAATACTGATTACTGGAGGTGGTTCTGGCATAGGCTTGTCAACTGCTAAACTATTTGCAAATATGAATGCAAATATTGCTATTAACTATCTTCCTGAGGACACAGAATCAAAAAATAGAGTAAAAGAATTAAAAGAGAAATACTCAAATATAATTGAAATTCCAGGAGATGTAAGTCAAGAGAAAGTTGCTAAAAAGCTTATTTTTGAAACTATAGAAAAGTTCAAAGGTTTAAATTTTTTAGTTAACAATGTTGGGATAGGTTTAGTCAAAGATCCAATTCCATTTAATGATTTAGATCAATTGAATGATAATTTTTGGAAAAAAATAATGAATGTAAATCTTATGTCTGCTTTCTATTGCTCAAGAATAGCTTCAAAAGAGTTAATTAAGAATAAAGGCTCAATTGTTAATGTAACTTCTATATCTTCAAATGGTAAAAGAGGAACTAGTATACCCTATGCAGTTAGCAAAGGAGCGCTTCAAACTCTAACAATCTCCTTAGCAAAATCATTCTCACCAAATGTTAGAGTCAATGCAGTATCACCTGGCTTTACAGAGACTACAATGACAAATCAAAGATCTGAAGAACATAAAAAAAGAATGGCAAAGCAAACTCTTTTAAATAGAATAGCTAAACCAGAGGAAATAGCTGAAACAATCTTCTTTTTGTGTGTTTCAGGTAGTTATATCACAGGGGAAACTATAAACGTAAATGGTGGGCATGGTTTTAATTATTAATTTTTATAAGCTAAAAATAAATTTGAAGCCTCTTCTATCGCTTCAGCTACTTTCTGACCTTCTCTTAACGGTTGATGTATAGTAAACCATTTGTCATATTTTTTTTTATATAAAAAATTAATTAACGGATAAATATCAATCCCTTTTTTATCGTTTAGTGGAAGATATTTTACCTTAACATTTCCATTACCCAATGTTTTAAATTCATGAGAACCATTTTTGTCAAGACGAATATTTTGAAAATAAAAGTTAACAACATAAGGTAATAATTTTTCTAAACCTTTAAGACTATGATCACTTCCACAAGCCAACAAGTTTGCTGGTTCATAAGTTATACCAAAGTTTTTACGTTCAATTATTTTGACTAAGTTAAGAGTTTCATCAATTGTTTCAGCTAGAGTACCCCAGTGTGTTTGTTGGGTTAAAATAATCCCTCTTTCTAGAGCTTCATCTAAAGCTTTTTTTGCAAATATAATATCGTCGTGATGTTTTATCATTATGCGAACAAGTGAGGTTTCAAGTTGCTCCGCTAAATCTAAACATGGTGTTATATTTTTTAAACTATTTGCGGCATCATTATCATTTTTAGCTAAATTAATATTACTTGTTATCATTGAAACAAACATTTTATTTAAATTAAAAATATCTTTAATTTTTAAAACATTTTGTTTTGGAGTGCTTGTTGAAACAACAGAAGGTCTTAAAGATATGCCTTTAAAACCTTTATTAACAGCCATTTTAATTAATTTTTCAATTGGTAAAAATGATTTTTCTTTATCATTAGATAATTCAGCAATTCTACAAGATAGAGATAATTTCATTTTGAACACTTTAAGTTTTAAGACATATAAAAGATAGATTCAAAAATATTAATAAACAATTAAATAAATAATTTTATCATTATATTTAATGAGTAAAAAAATGTGTTCAAATTTATTGCAATAAGTATATGTTTATGGTTGAATTTATTAAAGGATTAGTATTATGTTTTGTATTTTTTTAAATGTTAGATATTCAAATCCAAAATTGATGCATATTGGACATCAATATGTGGCAGAAAACTTTGATCCTACCGTAATAAGTGGATTAATGGAAATGAAAGCTTATCATATCTCTCCTGATAAAGGAGTTGGTATTTTTACTTTTAATAATCAAAGTAATTTAGAGAAACATTTACCTAATATGAAATCTTTTTTTAAGGATTATGAAGATCGATTTTCATGTAAAAGTACTATTGAGACAGGAATTGCAAACTCAGAATTATTTTATCAAGCTGATTTAAAATAAATTAAAAGTTAACAAACAATCTTTATTTGTTTCCTCTAACTGGATAATTTTTATCTTGTGCGAAAAGTAACTTTGATGGCAATGAGCTAATATCAGGGCGTGCAAAAGGCATATTACTAGTATTAATTATGTATAAAGATCCATCTTGCTTTACAATGAATAAACCTGGCTCACAAAAAACATCACTTTCAGCTTCTTTAATTGACCTAGAAATATATAAATTCCATTCCCTTGCTTTTTCTTCACTAAGATCATAAGCAATGTTTAGATTTAACAACTCCCAGCTTTCCCTTGTTTTTTCAGCTTTTTCCTTACTGTCCATTGAAACAGCAATAACATTAGTATTAGCTTTTTTGTAATCCTCCAACTGAGCCTCTATCAATTTAAGAAAATCTGAACATATTGGGCAATGTAATCCTCTATAAAAAACTATCATTGTCATATTATTATTAAGGTTTTTTTCTAATGACCACTCTTTGTTATCAAGTGTATTTAAAATTAAAGATGGCGTTTTTTCACCTGGTATAATTTGATTAGTCATTTTTAATTCCTTTAAAAGTAAATTAATAAAATTTTAATATATTAATAACATAGATATAATAATTATAGATAAGTAAATATTATATATTAAATTATCAACTAATACCTTTATTTTTAATATTAAATTCTTCTTTAATTGCTCCAAAGTACATAAGATATATTGTCAAAGCTTCTAAAGCATTGGTGAGCCATCCTAGTGGATATAACAATCCATATTCAATTATATCTCCACTAAACATAATAATAATAAGATTAAGTATTAAATTTACTAAATATAATAATCTACCAATAGGTTTGAAAAGATAAATCAAAATAAAGCTAATTAATGACAAAATAGACATTGGCAATGATAGATATAGATCAACTTTTTCATTTAAATAGAATGATAACAGGCCTTGATCGACAAAACGACTTAGACCATAATATTGTTCAAAATTAAAAATATGTGGGATAAATAAATTTAATATTGATAAAAAAAGCACAAGGATTATTAAGCGCCTAAAAAATAACTTATCTTTATCAATTTTATTATTTAACATAAATAGAATGCTCAAATTATTTTAGGTTTTTTTCTACAGTTTTCTTATAGTTCTATATAATGCCAAGCTCAAACAAAGAACAGAATATTATTAAGAAAAAATATTTTAGATGATTATTATAACTTGATTAAATTAAAAACTCTTTGCAAATAAAGACTCAAAATGAACCCTCTTAAAATTAAAAAGAATAAAAAACATGAATATAAATTTTTTAAGTTTAAATTAGTGCCAACTA
>Ga0209709_10004987_pt1 | contig 10568 bp, 11 predicted proteins | sample ArcticOcean_MG_C_2_FD_187435 | JGI IMG/M metagenome (GOLD analysis project Ga0209709, IMG submission 187435) | Marine microbial communities from western Arctic Ocean - ArcticOcean_MG_CB4_136 (SPAdes) (version 2) | ecosystem: Environmental > Aquatic > Marine > Oceanic | place: Arctic Ocean...
AAATAAAACTTTTTTTTTTCTAATTTTTTTTTTCCTAAGTTAACTGTTTGATTAATTAATATTTTTTTAAGTCCGGTTGCCTTACCAAATGATGTATTAATTTTTTGATGTAAGTTTTGATAAAATCTTGGTACAGCCGTCATTATTTCTGGAGAACAGTCCACCATATTTTTAATCAACTTATCTATGCTTTCTGCATAGTATACTTTTGCTGCCACAACAATTTGAACAAATTGTACTGTATGCTCATACGAATGTGACAAAGGAAGCCATGTTAAAAATCTTGGTTTATTTGAAATAAATTTTTTTAATAAATGATGAGCACCTTCGCAGTTATTAAGTATTCCCCCATGGCTTAACATTACACCTTTGGGATTTCCTTGCGTACCAGAGGTATAAATAATGCATGCAATATCTTTTCTTTGAATCTTTAAATCTAAAAGATTTTTTTTATTATATTTTTCTTTTTTAAAAATATTTTCTGTATTAAGAATAAAATTATCATCAAGACCTTTTATCTTTTCAAAAAAAATAATTTTTTTTATAAAGTTTTTTTTTGGAATAATGTTCTTTACCTTCTCATATTGTATTTTATTTGAAACAATAATTATTCTTGGCGTGCAATCGTCTATGATATACTCATAATCTCTTTCAACATATGTTGTGTAGGCAGGAACTGTTGTTCCTTTAGATAGCATGATTGAAAGATCTGTAATCATCCACTCTGGTCTATTTTCAGAAATTAGTAAACATCTATCACCTTTATTTATATATTTAGAAATTTCTTCAGATAGTTTCATTATATTTTCATAAACATCTCCCCAAGAATATTTTTTCTTATTATTTTTTAATGATTGTAAAAAAATATCTTCTTTATTTTGTTTCTCATACTGTTGGAAAAACAGCTCTAGTAAATTATTAATTTTATCTATTTCCATAAATTTTTGGTGGGCGAAGAGAGAATCGAACTCTCACTTCTTACGAAACACGATTTTGAGTCGTGCGCGTCTACCAGTTCCGCCACTCGCCCTAATTTTTCATTATTATAACTATAAAATTAAATAGTATAAGAACTTAATTTGTATTAAAACCAAAAAATGATTAATCAATTATATCAAAAATCTTTAAAACTTGCTGCACACAAAAGCTCAAAAACATATCTAGCAATAGTATCCTTTATTGAGAGTTCTTTTTTTCCTATTCCACCTGATGTTATGATTGTGCCAATGATAATTGCAAAAAAAAATGACTATTTAAAAATCTTTTTTATTGCAACACTCTTTTCGACTCTAGGGGGTATTTTAGGTTATTTTATTGGTTCGTCATTTGTAGATACTGGTATGAACGTGGTAGGGTTTTATGGCTATGAAGATAAAGTGATTAATCTGAAAAATAACCTAACCAAAGGCTCAGGTCTTTATATTTGGCTTGCAACATTATTTCTTGCTGGTTTTACACCACTCCCATTCAAAGTTTTTACAATAACTAGTGGTATGATTGGTTTTAATTTATTGATATTTTTTTTAATTTGTTTGATCTCCAGAGGTTTAAGATTTTTTATTGTTGCTTATTTATCATTTAAGTTTGGAGATACTTTTAACAAATTCATGGAATCTGAAGCTGCAAAATGGTTCACTATTTTAGGTTTTTTGATTGTAGCTATTTTTGTCTTAGTATATTTTATTATTAAATAACATGCCTAAAATAAAATATAAAAAAACTTTAAATTTGATATTAATATTCAGCATTTTTTCACTTATTACTGCTTATTTTATTCAATATGTATTAAGTCATCAACCATGTAACTTATGCTTATTTGAAAGAATACCATATGTGTTTGTAATAATAGTTACTTCTTTATGTTTGTACTTGAAAAAATTTGAAAAAAATTTTTTAATTATTCTTAGTTTAATATTTTTTGTAGCTGCATTATTATCTTTTTATCATTTTGGTATAGAGCAGGGTTTTTTTAAAGAATCCTTAGTATGTAATCTAGGCAGTCAAGAAAAGGTTTTCACTACAGAGGAACTTTTGAGGGAGTTGAGAGAAAAACCTATAAGCTGTAGGAATGTAACTTTTAGAATATTGGGTTTTTCACTTGCTACAATAAATACCCTCGTATCTTTAATATTGAGTATTATAACTCTTAATACTTACCTAAATTATGAAAAAAAAAAATAAAACAAAAATAGAAGAATTTATAAGAGTAGACCATGCTGGTGAACGTGGAGCTATAAAAATATATGAGGGACAGCTACTTGCTTTGAATACTTTTGTTAAAAATGATAAATTAAAAAAGATAATTGAAGAAATGAAGAAACATGAAAAAGAGCATTGTGATTATTTTGAAAATGAAATTAAAGAAAGAAAAATCAAACCTACCAAACTTTTACCTTTATGGGATATACTGGGGGTTGGTTTAGGATTCGGTTCTACTATTTTAGGTAAAAAAGCTGCTATGCTTTGCACAGCATCAGTTGAAGAAGTAATTCAAGAACACTATGCAAATCAAATAAAAGAGCTTGGTTCAGATGAAAAAAAATTAAAAGAAAAAATTATAAAATTTAGAGAAGATGAATTACATCACAAAGATATTGCTTATGATGAGGGTGCTACTAAAAAAGGTCTTTATTCTATTTTAGATAGAATTATCAAAACTGGTTCAAAAATTGCGATTAATATATCTGAGAAAATCTAACTAAGCCTCTAACTCGACATCCCAATACAGATAATCCATCCAACTTTTGTGTAAAAAATTTGGTGGGAAATTTTTACCATTTTTATGTAAATCCTCTGTGGATGGTTGAAAAGGGTTCTGCGCAAGATTCATTCCTGAAAATTTAAGCAATCTACCTCCTTTTTTAACATTACAACCAGAACAAGCTGTAACAACATTGTCCCAATTTGTTTGTCCACCCTTAGACCTTGGAAGCAAATGATCAAACGTTAACTCTTCTCCACTTCCACAGTATTGACAAGAAAATCTATCTCTTAAAAAGACATTAAATCTAGTAAAGCTTGGATTTGATTGAGGCTTAATAAAACTCTTTAAAGCGATTACACTAGGCAGTTTCATGCTAAAAGATGGACTACTAATTATTCTATCATAGTTGCTAACTATATTAACCCTATCTAAAAAAACTGATTTTATAGAATCTTGCCAACTCCATAAAGATAAAGGATAATAACTCAAGGGTCTATAGTCAGCATTTAAAACTAATGCAGGACTTTTTTCTAAAGAAAGATTCTGATCAATAAAATTCATTTTAAAAACCTTAGCCGAAATGAATTATTTTATCAACTATAAGAAACTATTTTTTTCATTAAAAATTTATTTAATCTTCAAATTACTCTTTATGTAACTCAATGCTTTGCTTGAAGCTTCAACTGAAATATGATGTTCACAATTATTTATCAATTGTATTTCAACCTCAACATTATTTCTTATCAAAAAATCTTTTGCCTCTAATAGAAAAGTTGGTGAAACAATAGCATCTTGATCTCCATGAATTAAAAGCATTTTTGTTGAAGAGGTTTTTCTATTAGCCAAATCTTTTTGATCTATTACTTTTCCAGAAAAACCAACAATACAATTATAATTTTCACTATTAGACAATCCTAAGTTAATTGACATCATGCATCCCTGACTAAAGCCTGATAAACAAATTTGAAAGTTTTGAAGACTAAATTCATCTTTTACTTCTTGAATAAATTGTTTAAGTTTTATTTCAGCTTTTTTTGACTGTTCTAAAATGTATTCTGGGTCATCTCTAGTTAAATCAAACCATTGATAACCAGTTGGATTAATTGCACATTTTTCATGCCCATTTGGGCATAAAAAAATAGTATTAGTTAGAAATCTTTTCCAATTTAAGGTTAACAGGCTTATTTCTTTTCCATCTCCACCATATCCGTGAAGTAAAATAACTGCATGCTTAATTGATGTGTCTTTTTCTGGTTTTACAATTGTAGTTGTCAGACAAAATGTCATAGATATTTTTATTATGTTTTTTTATATAAAAAATACCTTACAATATAATTATGATTTCTGGAACATTAGTAAAAATTTTAAGCATAGTTCTTTTAATAATAGTTGCTGTTGTATTAATTCTAGGAATTGGAACTCTTTTTAAGGGAGGCAAAACAAGTAAAAAATATTCAAATAAATTAATGCAGTACAGAGTACTTTTTCAATTTATAGCTATAATTTTTTTAGTGTGCTTTGCTTATTTTTTTAAGAATTAATCATAAAATTTTAACCAATTAATAAAACTCTCATCATTAAAATCAATAGATCCTATAATTCGAGCAAATTCCTCACCATCTTTGTTAAATAAAATAGTCGTTGGAACTCCCCTTAAAGAAAATTTTTTTGCCAAAGTTATAGTGGAATCAAAATAAATATTTAAATTATTAATATTTAATTCTTTAAAAAAATTTACTGATTTAGATTTATCTTCTTGGCCAATATTTATTGGAAAAATTTTTAGATTATTAAAAATCTTATTTGTTTGCAGTCTATTTAATGATGGCATTTCTTCCTTACAAGGAGCGCACCATGTTGCCCAAAAATTCAATATCAATAATTTTCCTTTAAAATCGTCTAAATTAACATTTTTTTGATTTACATCCTTAAAAATCACATCTTCGTATATTTTTGGATTTTTTATTAAAACTAAATTTTGTATATTCGGTTTCTCTAAAGCAAAACTAGGGCTGATAGTAATTAGATAAATAAATATTATTAATAATTTCATATTAAATATGTATAATTAGTTATCATGCTAAAAAATAAAAACAATACAGCAATATGGAGCTCAAGGATAAAAAAAGATGCATCCACGTTATTTCAAAATGTGGGTAACTCATTAGATGTTGATAAAAAACTTTTTAAAGAAGATATTTTGGGATCAATTGTACATGTTGAAATGCTTTTTAGACAAAAAATAATTTCTTTTAGAGTTAAGAATAAAATAATTTATGGTCTGAATAAAATTGAAAAAGAAATACTAAGAAATAAATTTGAATTCAATAAAAAATATGAGGATATTCATATGAATATTGAAAAAAGGTTATTTCAAATCATAGGAGATGAGGCTGGATATATTCATACTGCTAGATCTAGAAATGATCAGGTAATTACTGATTTTAAAATGTGGACTACAACAGCTACCAAGGAGATTAGTAAAAATCTAGATAACATTATAAAAACAATTCTCAAAATATCTGAAAAGAATATTGAAACATTAATGCCAGGTTTTACACATCTAAAAAATGCCCAGGCTGTATCTTTTGCGCATTATTTAATGGCTTACGTAGAGATGTTTATTAGAGATAAAAAAAGATTTTCCTATAACTTAGAAAGTTTAGGAGAATGTCCTCTAGGTGTTGTGGCATTAACAGGTACTTCATTCAACATTGATAGAAATTTTACTTCAAAAAAATTAGGATTTAAAAGACCAACAAATAACTCAATAGATACAGTTGCAGATAGAGATTTTGTTTTAGATTTTTTATACAGTGTATCTGTTTGCTCTATGCACATTTCAAGAATAGCTGAAGAGCTTATTATTTGGAACTCTGATGGTTTCAACATGATTACTCTTTCAGACAAAGTTGTTACTGGTTCATCAATAATGCCCCAAAAGAAAAACCCTGATTTATTAGAGTATCTAAGGGGTAAAACTGGCACAGCTTATGGAAATTTATTTTCAATGCTAACAATACTTAAAGGTCTTCCAATATCTTACTTTAAAGATCTACAGGATGATAAGGAGATACTATTTAAATCTAACGAAATTCTTAATAGCTGTATTGCAATTCTAAATGAAGTTTTAAAAAACTTGAAGCCTAATAAAAAGAAAATGTTGGATCTTGCAAATTCTGGCTATATTACAGCTACAGATTTAGCAGATTATCTTGTTAAAACCCATTTAATGCCATTTAGAAAAGCATATCAAACTACTGCTTCGATTGTTAATCTTGCAGAAAAAAAAAAGAAAAAGTTAAATGAACTAGATATTAAGGAGTTAAAAAAAATAGAACCTAAGCTGACAATTGAAGTATTAAAGATATTTAATATAAAAAACTCTGTAAATTCCAAAAAATCTTATGGTGGAACATCTTTTGATAATATTAAAAAAATGATAATGAAATATAAAAAAACATAAAATGATAAAAAAAATAATTTTACTGTCTATATTTTACACCCTGCTGTTCTCATGTGGGAAAAAAGAAGATCCAGAATATAAAGCTAGCAAGAGCAATATCATTATATTTAAGGTTTAATGAAATATATCAACAAAAGTCTCACAATTGAAAAAGTTAAAGTTCAGGATATAGCTAAAAAATTTGGTACACCTATATATTCTTACTCATATAATAAATTAAAAGAAAATATAAATAATTTTAAAAAAAGTTTTAAATCATTTTCACCGTTAATATGTTTTGCTGTTAAGGCTAATACCAATGTAAGTATAATTAAAGAAATTAAAAAATTTGGTTTAGGTGCAGATGTAGTTTCAATGGGTGAATTAATGATAGCACTTAAAGCTGGTATTAATCCAAATAAAATTGTTTTTTCTGGAGTTGGAAAGACATCAGATGAAATAAGCTATGCTATTGATAAAAAAATTTTATTAATTAATGCTGAATCTAAAAGTGAAATTAATCAAATTGAAAGAATTGCTAGATCTAAAAAAAAAATTATAAATATTGGTATTAGATTGAACCCAAATACAGATGCTAAAACATTAAAACAAATTTCTACTGGAAAAAAAGAAAACAAGTTTGGAGTTGATGAAAAAATGTTTTTTGATCTTGTAAATTATTCTAAATTTTCAAAAGATATAAATCTTAAATGTTTAAGTGTTCATATAGGAAGCCAAATTTTAGATTACAAACCTTATGAAAAAATGCTTAAGGTGGTTGATAGAATTATCAAAAAAAGTAATTATAAATTTGAATTTATAGATCTTGGTGGTGGTATGGGAATATCTTATGAAAAAAATAATAAGAAACTTAATTATCAAAAATATAATGTTGCCATAAAAAGATTCTTGAAAAACCATAAATCTAAGATCATATTTGAACCAGGAAGATCAATAGTAGGAAGCATAGGCTCTCTCATATCAAAAGTTATTTATATAAAAGAAAATAATAATAAAAATTTTATCATATTGGATGCTGCAATGAATGACCTTATGAGACCAGCTTTGTACGGTGCAAAACATAGGACCATCCCTGTTGTAAAAACTGGTCAAATTTCAAAAAAAATTTATGAGTTTGTTGGGCCAATTTGTGAAAGTACTGATAAATTTATAACTTTAAAAAAATTTCAGAAACTAAATGAAAAAGACCTTGTCGTAATGTGTGATGTTGGTGCGTATGGGATGTCATTAAGTTCAAATTATAACGTTAGGCCAAAACCAATAGAGATATTAATCAAGGGTACTAAGGTTTATATCATTAAAAAAAAACAAAAACTAAAAGATTTAATCTAGTTTTTGATAAAAATGATAAGAAAATTTTTATTCTCTCTTTTCTTTTTTACTGGAATCATCTTTATTTCCTTGGTGTTTCTTCCTGCAATTTTTTTACCTAAAAAAATAGTTTTATTTGGTGGTAAAGTCATGGGTTATTGGACATCCCTTTGCTTAAAAAAAATTTTATTAACTCAAATAATTATTAAAGGTAAAGAAAATATAGTTAAAAATAAAAAATTTTTTATAGCATCTTCTCATCAATCGATGTTTGAAACATTTTTTTTACAAACAATTTTTGACTCTCCTGTTTTTATTTTAAAAAAGGAGTTATTGAGGGTACCCATATTTGGATGGTATCTAAAAAAAATAGGTTCGATATCAATTAAAAGAAATAAAATATCAAAAGAAAATCTTAGTTTTTTTGATAATGTATTAAAACAAGTCAATTCATCAAACCGGCCTTTAATAATTTTTCCACAAGGCACAAGACTACCTCCTAAAGATAGGGGGCCATTTAAAAAAGGTTCAAGTAGAATCTATCAAGAACTAAATATTTCATGTCAACCTATAGCAATTAACTCTGGAAATACTTGGCCAAAAAATGGTTCAAAAAAAGTTAATACAATGTTAACAGTTTCAATTTTAAAACCTATTGAACCAGGATTGGAAAAAACAATTTTCTTAAATAAATTAGAAAAAATTATTTATTCTGAATTGGACATTTTAAATTAACCCTTCATAGGCATTACGACAAATATACTATCAAAATCACTTGGATCTTTAATTAAAGCGGGCGAACCAGTATCGTTAAAAAAAATTTCTATTTTATCTCCCTCAAGTTGAGAGGCAACATCTATTAAATATCTTGAATTAAAACTAATTTCTAAATCATGATCAAATTTAACATTTAAACTTTCTTTTCCATCCCCACTGTTAGTGTTATTAACAGATAAGTTTAGGGTATCTTTTAATAAGTTAAATTTTACCCCATCTTTTTTATCAAGTGAAACCGACGCAACTCTGTCAACAGAGTCTAAAAATAACTTTAAGTTTATTTCTAATTTTTTTTGATTATTTTTAGGTATCACCTGAATATAATTAGGAAATTTACCATCAATTAACTTAGAAATTAAAACACTATTATTAAATTCAAATTTGATCTTAGATTTAACATTTGATACCTTCACATCACCATCATAATTTTCCAATAAAGAGCATAGTTGAAAAATTGTTTTTTTAGGCAGTATGATTGGTTCAAAATTAACCTTATTATCTAACCTTATTTTAGATATAGACATTCTATGACTATCTGTAGCTGCTGCTGTTAAAAAATTTTTATCTTCTATTTCAGTCTGATGAAAAAAAATTCCACTCAAATAATGTCTCGTCTCATCATTTGAAACTGAAAATTTACACTTATTTAGGAGTTTTAATAATTGCTTTGATTTTATAGAAAACTCATTTTCATTAAAGTTTTCATCTGACAAAGGAAACTCGGATGCACTAATACAATTTAAATTAAATACAGACTTTTCTGACTCAACTTGAAGTTTATTTACATTTGTTAAAGATAAATTAATTTTTTTTCCTGAAGAAAACTTTCTTATAATGTCATACATAACTGATAATGTAGTGGTTGTATTTCCTTCTTCAATAACTTCTACATTATCTATTTTATGAATAAATATTAAATCTAAGTCAGTTGCTGTAATGGTTAAATTTGAATTATTAACATTTAATAAAACATTTGATAAAATTGCAAGTGTACTTCTTTTTTCAATTACGCCCTGGCAATAATTGAGGGCTTGTTGTAAATCTTGCTGGTTAACGTTAAATTTCATTTTCTTTAGTATACAATATTTGATTTTTTAAGTCATTAATATCGTTAGTCATTTCTGGATTATTTTCTTTCAATTTTTCAATTGTTTTAACAGAATGTATTATTGTCGTATGATCTCGATTAGAGAATTCCCTGCCTATTTCTGGTAAAGATTTTGAAGTTAGTATCTTAGTTAAGTAAATAGCTGTTTGTCGTGGTCTAACAAGGTATCTCGATCTTCTAGAAGATAGCATCTCGTTTTTACTTATTTTGAAGAATTTACATACAGTAGACTGAATTAGATCAATTGTCACTTTATTTTCACCAATATTTAATAGGTCTTTTAAAACAGCCTTAACTTCAGATAAATTTGGAACTTTGTTATATATTCTTGAAAAAGAGACAACTCTATTTATTGCACCAACCAATTCTCTAATACTTGTTGTAATTTCAGTACTAATAAATTTTTGTATTTCTTCAGAAATATTTATTTGATTAGAGTAAAAAATATTAAGCTCTTCAGTTTTTTGTTTAATAATTTTGCTTCTAAGTTCATAATCTGGTTTTTGAATATCAACAACTAAACCACCTGCAAATCTTGATTTAATTCTGTCTTGAATTCTAGACAATTTATTCGGCGCTCTATCTGCCGAAATTATTACTTGTGAACCTTTATCAAGTAATGCATTAAATGTGTGAAAAAATTCTTCCTGCATTGCTTCCTTACCATTCATGAACTGAATATCATCAATTAACAAAATATCTGTATTTCTAAAATATTCTTTAAATTTTACCATATCGTTAGATTTAATAGACTTAACAAATTGATACATAAATCTTTCAGCAGAAATAAACATAACTTTGTTCTTTTCTTTTAATGAAAGTCCAATAGAGTTTAATAAGTGAGTTTTACCCATCCCAACTCCTCCATAAATATAAAGTGGATTATAGTGTGAAATATTTTCTGACACTTTTAGCGATGCCTCATATGCTAATTTATTACTTGTTCCAGTTATAAAATTATCAAATCTTTTGTTGGGATCAATCCTATTGTATTGTAAGTATGTGTCCTTAATGAATGATACGTTTTCATTATTTGCACTTGATTGAATATTATTTTCAACATCGCTATCAGATTTTTTTTCAACAATCTTAAATTCAATTCTTGTTAAATCTTTTTTATAGACCTTAACAACTTGTAAGATTTGATCTAAATATCTTGAAGTAATCCAATCTCTTATAAATCTAGTTGAAACAGAGAGTAA
>Ga0209709_10004992_pt1 | contig 10565 bp, 8 predicted proteins | sample ArcticOcean_MG_C_2_FD_187435 | JGI IMG/M metagenome (GOLD analysis project Ga0209709, IMG submission 187435) | Marine microbial communities from western Arctic Ocean - ArcticOcean_MG_CB4_136 (SPAdes) (version 2) | ecosystem: Environmental > Aquatic > Marine > Oceanic | place: Arctic Ocean...
ATGTAAATTACACAAAATAGTTATATTAAAATCTTTATTTATTTTTTTTAATAATTTCATAGTAGATAGTGCTGCTTTAGGATCAAGACTGGCTACAGGCTCATCAGCTAGTAATAAAATTGGCTTCTTGATAATTGCTCTAGCTATTCCAATTCTTTGCCTTTGCCCTCCAGATAACTCATCAACTCTACTGTAACTTTTTTCTAATAGTCCCACTGTTTTTAACGATTGAAGAGCCTCTAGTTTTTGTTCTTTAGTAAATAAATAGAACATTGAAAGAAACTTGCTACTAGAGTTCAGTAGTCCAGTTAAAACATTATTTATTGATGAAAGATTATTAACTAAATTAAACTCTTGAAATATCATGCCAGTTTTTCTTTGAACTTCTGGCAAGTTTTCTTTTGTAATCTTGTTATTATTAAAAATAACTTCCCCATTTTCAATGGGCTCTAAGCCATTAATACTTCTAAGTAGTGTAGTTTTTCCAGACCCACTTGGTCCTAAAATTGAAATAAACTCTCCTCTATTAACTTTAAAACTCACGCCTTTCAAAGCGTGAGTTCCATTATTAAAGTTTTTTCTCAGATTGTTTATCTCTAACATTGTTATGACTTATTTTTTTTCAAAAGTTTAACTACATCTCTCAATACATTATAATCAGAATCTTTAACTTCAATATAATGAGACATCTCTCCACCATAACCACCTATTGCACCATGTTTATGAGCTTCCAATACAGCTTTTTTAATTTTATTTCTATCTTCTAATGGAATATTTTTAGAGTAAGCTAATGGTGGCGGTGGAACTGAGCTAGATTTATGTATTATCCTAACTTGATCCATAGAGAATGTTTTATCCTTTAATCTAGCTTCGAAGTTTCTAGAGCTCATACCACAAACATCAGCTTGTTCGTTCAGTACTGATAATAGGCAAGCATCATGGCTTCCCGCATAATAAACTTTTTTAAAATGATCTTTATTAGTAGTAGATAAATCTATTTTAGCTAATTCAACTTGAGGAATTAAATCACCACTTGTAGAGCCGATAGTATTTAATGCTAAAACTTTTCCTTTAACATCTTCAAATTCTTTTAATTTACTTTCTTTTTTTACTACAAAATATGCATAATAATTTGCATTAGTTTCGCCAGGTCTTACACCAGCAGCAAATGCTTCTGCATTAGCAATCTCAGCAGCTTTGATATACGTTTTACCACCATACCAAGCTATATGAGCTCTTCCAGCTCTCATAGCTTCTACTGCAGCATTGTAGTCTGTAACTTTGATAGTTTCTATTTTAAAGCCAGTAAGTTTTTCAGTTATAGAAATTAAGCTTTTATAATCACTTTCATCACCTTTTTCACTAGCTGGCACAAAAACCATTTTATAAGTTTTTTCCTTAGCTTCAATACTCACTGACATTAATGTCATTAAAATTATTAGTATTGTTTTTTTTATCATAATTGATCTTTTATTATCATTAAATTTGTTCGCTAACAAGTTAATTAATTAGTCGAGATATAGGATATGTTTATTAAAGAAATATGAAATTTTTGTGAACTATTTTTTGAAATCTGATAAAGCTTTTTTGTAGTCTTCAACGGTGTCGATCTCTTTCCACCCTCTTTCAATAATAACACAATGAACTTTAACACCTATATCAACAAGCTCTTGAATCATGTCAGTTAAATAAGCTTTTTGAAAGATTTTTGCTCTTTGAAAGGGTTTATTCCAAAAAAACTTCTTAACACGATGAAAATTTTGTTTAAATATTTCACATCCACGATGATTTAATTTAATCATACCAATAAATTCTCCATGAACCTCTTCTTTATCAGTTGCTATTTTACCTATTTTAACAACTTCATTATTTGAATTAAAAATAACATTTTCAGCTTCTGACAATGGGTGATCTTTTCTATCTATATAATATTCTTTCCAATCTATATCTACAACAACAGATATATCGTGATCTGAGTCAAGGGCTCTTTGGACAACATATGGTTCAAATAAAATGTCAGAGTACGAGATTATAATGTTTCCATTTATTACTTCTTCACCAAAGAATATAGAATTCAAAATATTATTATTTCTATAATCATTGTTATCAAAAAAATTTAAACCTTTATAATTTATTTTATTTTTTTTATAACCACGTATAATTGAAATATCATTAATATCACATTTTTTATAAGATGATAATTGTCGTTGTAATAAAGTTTTCCCACCAAAATCTAGCATACATTTTGGTAAATCTTCTGTATGATCCTTAAGTCTACTTCCAAGACCAGCAGCAACTATCAATGCTTTAGTTTTTGATTTAGCAATAGATTTTTCAATTTCGTTTATATCGATACTGCTAAAATTATTGTTTTTAAATGAGCGTATTAACGAAACAATCTCAGGGTTTTTTTTAATATAATCAATAATATCTGGTGCTAAATCTTTCTTGGAGTTACCAACAAGATCATTTAATAAATTTAAATCAGTTTTTAAAATTGATGCTATCTTTTTTATTACATCATTTTTAGGAGCAGTTCTCTTGTCTTTTTCTATGTCGTTTAGATATGAGGCTGCAATTCCAATTTTTTTAGCCAGTTCTCTTTGACCAATTTTATTTTCTATTCTAAGGCCACGTATATAGGTGCCAAAGGTTTTATTAAGATTATTTTTTTTCATTTAATAGTTTATTAATTTTACCAAGTAAAATTTTTGACATTTGATCAGAAGATTTTTTAAAAGTATTTAATAATATTATATCAGGTTTTTTTGGATACTCAGCTTGGATATCAATGCCAACAAGTTTTCCTGGATTCTTTTTATGATAAATTTTTTTTTTATTTAACTTAATAATGTTTTTAATTTTACTTTTAATATAAATTTCAACATAATTATCAACATTTAATCTATTCCATTTTCTAGGAGCATCGATCATACCGACAACAGCAAATATAACGTTAATTTTTTGCTCAGTAATATATTTAGCAAATTGACAATATTTTTTTAAAACAGCTAATCTATCTTTATAACCATAACCATCTAATTCAAAAATTTTTCTAATATCATCTCCACTTATCATAACAGTAGGTCCATAAATTTTATTAATGTTTTTTTTTATTTTAATACCCAAAGTAGTTTTTCCTGATCCAGAAAGGCCAGTGATCCAAAATAGTATTCCTTTATTTCTATTTATTTTTTTCATATAAAATCTATTTTCTATTATTGCTTAATTCTCCCATAAATATCTTGGTACCGTATAATATCATTTTCTCTTAAAATTGATCCAATTTGTGCTTCAATTATTTTAACTGGTTTCTTATTGGAATTTTGAATTCTATGAACTGACCCTAATGGGATATAAATATATTCATTTTTTTTTTTGATAAAACTATCTTTATTTAGAGTAATTTTTGGTGTTCCCTGAGTAACTAACCAGTGTTCAGCCCTGTGAAAATGCTTTTGCAAACTTAATACACCCCTTGATTTAATATATAATTCTTTGATTAAAAAACCTTTACCTTCAAATAAATTAACGTATTTACCCCACGGTCTATGATAAACATTTTTTTTTTTGTAATATTTCATTTTATTTTTATCGTACATTTTACATATTTCTTTCCAGCTACCCAGATCTGACCAAGAAATATCCAATTTAATAGCATTGATTTTTTTTGTTTTTTCCAATATTGCATAATCAAAAGATTTTGCAGTAGCTCTCTCAAAAGGTTTTTTTTTTAAATAATATATATTATCTTTAAGCTTTGCTTTAGAGACAGCAATAACACAATTTTTGTAAATAGTAGGCTGATATTTTTTGAAATTGTTAATTACTGAATCTTTTCTTAAAAAAAACATTCCAGAGTTCCAATACCCTTTTTGTTTAATGACTTGTTTAGCTTTAGTTTCTTTTGGTTTTTCAATAAATTTGGTTACTTTATCGATGTTTCCTTTAATTTTTTTAGTTACAAAATATCCATATTCACTTGATGGTGATGTAGGTTTTATACCAAAAACAAATATATTTTGATTAGTTAAATTATGTTTATTCTTTGTTAGGGCTTTATTAAAAACAGTTGCTTTTTCTATCAAATGGTCAGCAGCAAAAAAAATTAAAGGTTGATCGTTTGGAATATCTTCAACTAATGCTGAAGCTAAGATTGCAGGTGCCGTGTTTCTTTTAGATGGCTCTAATACAATTTTATATTTTTTAACTTTACATTTTTTTAGATAGCTTTTGACCAACTTTAAATATTTAATATTTGTACTTATAATAGGAAAGTCAAAAGTTGGACTCTTAACTCTTTCTAAAGTTTTTTCCAATAAGCTCCACCCACCAAAATCTATAAATTGTTTGGCTAAATTATTTTTTGATTGTGGCCAAAGTCTAGTGCCAGCACCCCCACATAAAATAACGGGTCTAATTTTCATTAAATATCAGCGTAAACTTTAACTTCTTTTCTTTTACCAGGATGAGTTGGTGCTCCTAGATAAGCAGGACCTACTGTTTGAGCATATTTCCATATTGTACCAGATCCAAAATGTTCTTTTCTAGGCTTCCATTTTTTGCGTCTTGCTGCTAATTGTGATTTTGTTAATCTAACATTAATAGACCCTTTTTTAGCATCTATATCAATCACATCTCCATTACGTAATAAAGCTAAAGGACCGCCTAAAGCCGCCTCAGGACCGACATGGCCTACACAAAAGCCTCTTGTAGCTCCAGAGAACCTTCCATCAGTAATTAGAGCAACTTTCTCGCCCATACCTTGTCCATAAATAGCTCCTGTCGTTGAAAGCATTTCTCTCATACCGGGGCCTCCTACTGGACCTTCATAACGGATAATAATGACATCGCCTTCTTTGTATTTTTTATTTTGTACTGCAGTCATCGCAGTTTCTTCATTATCGAAACATCTCGCTTTGCCAGTAAATTGTAATTTTTTTAATCCAGCTATTTTAACAATTCCACCCTCTGGAGCTAAATTTCCTTTAAGGCCAACAACACCGCCGTCTTGTGAAAGGGGATTGTCATAAGCTCTTAAAACTTTTTGTTTAGAGTTGAACTTAATATTTTTTAAATTTTCCTTCATAGTTTTTCCAGTAACAGTCATACAATCACCGTGTATAAAGCCACCATCATAAAGCGTCTTTAAAAGCATTGGAACACCACCAGCTATCCACATATCTTTTGCAACATATTTTCCACCTGGTTTCAAGTCAGCTAGATAAGGTGTTTTTTTAAATATTTTAGCAACATCCATCAAATCAAACTTAATTCCAATTTCATTTGCAAGGGCTGGCAAATGTAAGGCTGCGTTAGTTGATCCACCAGTAGCGGCAACAATAGTTGCTGCATTTTCTAAAGCTTTTTTAGTAACAATGTCTCTTGGGCGAATATTTTTAGCAAGAAGATCCATTACTGTTTTACCACTTTGATAAGCATATTTATCTCTTTCTTCATATGGGGCAGGAGTTCCAGCAGAGTAAGGTAACGCTAAACCAATAGCTTCAGAAACACATGCCATAGTATTAGCTGTGAATTGTCCACCACAAGCACCAGCACTTGGGCAAGCAACAAGTTCAAGTTTTCTCAATTCTTTTGCAGACATTTTACCAGCAGAATGTTTTCCAACAGCCTCAAATACATCAACAACCGTTACATCTTTGCCTTTATATCGACCAGGTAAAATTGAACCGCCATAAATAAAAACACTTGGTACATTTAACCTAACCATTGCCATCATTAAACCTGGCAAGGATTTATCACATCCAGCAATACCAACTAAAGCATCATAACAGTGTCCACGAACAGTAAGTTCCGCGGAGTCAGCAATAATTTCTCTGGATATTAAAGAAGATTTCATTCCTTCATGACCCATTGCAATACCATCAGTAACTGTGATCGTGCAAAATTCTCTTGGCGTACCAGCGGATGCTCTTACACCTTTTTTCACTGATTGAGCCTGTCTCATTAAAGCAATATTGCATGGAGCAGCTTCATTCCAAGTCGATACAACACCAACAAAAGGTTTTGCTACATCTTTTTCAGTTTCGCCCATCGCATAGTAAAAAGACCTGTGAGGGGCTCTATCTGCACCTAATGAGGTATGTCTGCTTGGTAATTTTTTCTTATTAAATTTTGCCATTATAAGCTTTCTATTGTTATTGAGATTCCTTTAATATCATTTTCTAAATTACTATAATTAGTTTTTTCTTGATCAACAATATCTTTTGGAGCTCTATCAACAAAGCCTTTATTGGCTAATCTTTGTGAAATTTTATCCATTTCTTGTTGATATTTATTTTGCCTATTTTTCAAATTTTCTTTGATTAATTCTAAATCTACGTCTTCAGCAAAATATACCTTAAATAAGTCACCAGAAACCATTAAAGTTGCAGCCGGTTTATCCAAATCTTTATCTAATAAATTATTAATTCGACCTAATTTTTTTAAAATAGTTTGGTTTTGAGCAAAAAAAGCTTGTTCTTTTTTAATAACACCTTCTAATGAAATATCAATGAAAGAACCTGGACTTACACTTAATTCATTTTTAAATGATCTTAATTCTGAGACAATGTTAATAATTTTTTCCACTTCATCTGTGTTTGTATCTTTGTCAAATTTACCGGTTGGCCAATTTGTTAACATTAAAAAATTTTTTCCTGAATTATCAAATTTATTTTTAAGCCAAATTTCTTCTGTAATAAATGGTATAAATGGATGTAACAATATTAGTATTTGTTGAAATATATAGGCTGCTATCTCTCTAACTTCAATTTTAGCTTTTATATTATCAGAAAATAGTATTGTTTTTGACAATTCTAAGTACCAATCACAATATGAATGCCAAGCAAATTGATAGGCATTTTTAGCCGCCTCGTCAAACCTATAGTCTTTTAAGTTTTTTTCAATCTTATCTTTGGTTAATAATAATTCTGAATAGATCCATTTATTAATGTTAATAGTTAAATTTGGAGTTTTATCGATTTTTTTAAAATCACAACTATTGGTTATTAAGAAATTATTAGCATTCCACAATTTATTTAAAAAATTTCGGTAACCTTTGACTCTATCCTCTGAAAGTTTTACATCTGTTCCAGGAGAAGCCATCGAAAGCAAAGTAAATCTCAAAGCATCAGCACTATACTTTTCAATTAAATCTAATGGATTAATTACATTACCTTTAGATTTAGACATTTTTTGTCCTTTCTCATCTTTAACAAGTGCATGTACGTATATATCTTTGAAAGGTTCTTTGTCTAAAAACTCCATACCAAACATGATCATTCTAGCCACCCAAAAGAAAATAATATCAAACCCCGTTACAAGAACCGATGTTGGATAAAATTTTTTGATATATTCCTTATTATCTGGCCACCCCAATGTTGCAAAAGGCCATAGGCCTGATGAAAACCATGTGTCCAAAACATCTGGATCTCGAATTAAATCTACTTTTTTTTTGTAATGTTTTTTGGCCTCAATTTTTGCCTCATCCTCATTAATAGCTACAAAAATTTTTTTATCTGGTCCATACCAAGCTGGTATTTGATGACCCCACCATAGTTGTCTTGAAATACACCACGGTTCAATATTATTCATCCATTGAAAGTAAGTTTTTGACCAATTCTCTGGAAAAAAATTAGTTTTTTTAGAATTAACAACTTCTTTGGCTTTAACAGATAATTTTTCTGCATCAACAAACCATTGCTCAGTTAAAAATGGTTCAATAATAGAGTTTGATCTATCCCCATATGGAACTTTGTTTTTAATATTTTCTTCTTTGACAAAAAAATCTTTAATTTTAAGTTCTTTTAATATTTTTTTTCTAGCTTCAAAACGATCAAGGCCAACATATTGATTGGGAGCATTTTTATTAATTTTTCCACTTTCAGTAAAAATATTGATAATTTCTAAATTGTTTCTTTGACCAACATCATAGTCATTAAAATCATGAGCCGGTGTTATTTTTAAAGCACCAGTACCTTGTTCTGGGTCAGCATAATCATCTTCTATAATTTTTATCTTTCTGCCAACTATTGGGATGGTAACTGTTTTACCTACAAACTTTTTAAAACGTTCATCTTTGGGATTAACTGCTATAGCTGAATCTCCCAGCATTGTTTCGGGTCTTGTAGTTGCAATTGTTATAAATTTATCAGAATCGTCAATTGGATATTTTATATAATAGATTAGAGAGTTAACTTCCCTTTGGTCCACTTCAAGGTCAGAAATAGCAGTTTTTAATACAGTATCCCAGTTTACTAATTTCTCATCTTTATAGATTAGTTTTTTTTTATAAAGTTCTACAAAAACTTTAATTACAGATTTAGAAAGATTTTCATCCATCGTAAAAGCATTTCTAGACCAATCACATGAACAACCTAATTTTTTAAGCTGGTTTATTATTATGTCACCATATTGTTCTTTCCATTCCCAAACTTTCTCAATAAATTTTTCTCTACCTATTTCATTTTTATCAATTTTTTCAGCTGTTAATTTTTTTTCTACTAGAGCTTGAGTGGCTATTCCAGCATGATCGGTTCCTGGTTGCCATAACGTCTCAAAGTTATTCATTCTATGATAGCGCACTAATAAATCTTGGATTGAATTATTGAGGGCATGACCCATATGTAGACTTCCGGTCACATTTGGTGGTGGTATAACAATTGAAAATTTCTTTTTATTTACATTTGGCTTAAATAAATTATTTTTTTCCCAATAAGAATAGATCTTATCTTCAACATCAGAATGTATGTATTTATCATTACTCATAACTATCATTAAGTTTATAATTTATTAATATGAATTAACAATAATCAAATTAAGTCTTTATTTGGTAGACTAATTATTAATATTTTATATATAAAGGGTTCTCTATTTGCTTTATTGTGAGATGAGTTGGCATCGTGGCGGAATGGTTACGCAGAGGATTGCAAATCCTTGTATCCCAGTTCGATTCTGGGCGATGCCTCCAAAAAAAATCTTGTTTTAGTTTGAAAAAAAAGTAAGTTGTGTTTTTAATATTCCTCGGTAGCTCAGTTGGTAGAGCAGTTGACTGTTAATCAATTGGTCGTAGGTTCGAGTCCTACCCGAGGAGCCATTGAAAAAAATTTCAGCTTTATTTATAATGTTTAAAATAAATTTTATTTGGAATATTTTCTATTATTTAAATTTTAAAAAAATTATCCTACTTTAGAAACACCTGGGTCTGATAACTGTAATGATTTATTAAATTTTAATCTCTGATCATTGTTAAGTTCTGAATATAATTTAACTAAAAAATTATAATTAATATTCATATGCCCTTCTTGAGATTTTTCTAAATTAATTAAATATTCTGAAAAATCTTCAAAAAAATAATTAACAGGAACTTTCAAATAATTTGCAAGCTGCAGTAATCTAATAGAGCTCACTCCATTAGTTCCTTTTTCATATTTTTGAATTTGTTGAAAAGTTACGTTGATTGCTTTTGCTACTTTAGTTTGTGTTAAACCAAGAGCTAATCTTCTTAGTTTTAATTTATTTCCTAAATGTTTATTAAAATTATCTTCCATTAAGACCCCTCTTAAAAGTTTTGTTAAAAAGATATTCAACTAACTTTTCAATGATATCGCAATAAAAAAATTATTTATTTTGTCATAAAAAGTGCAAAATGATAAAGTTTGTCAAGAAATTATAACGAAACAAATGCAAATATTTATATAGATAAGTAGTAAATTATATATCTAAAGAATTTGACTTAGAAATAATTTGGTTCTATCACTTTTAGGATTTGCAAAGAAATCCTTGGTTGTGGCTTTTTCAACAATCATTCCTTCATCCATAAATATCATTTGGTCAGCTACTTCTTTAGCAAAGCCCATTTCATGAGTGACAACTATCATTGTCATTCCTTGTTTTGCTAAATTAACCATAACATCTAGCACTTCTTTAATCATTTCAGGGTCTAAAGCAGATGTTGGTTCATCAAATAACATTATTTTAGGCTCCATACAAAGTGCTCTAGCAATAGCAACCCTTTGTTGCTGTCCACCAGAGAGTTGTCCTGGAAATTTTTGAGCTTGATCTAGTATCTGTACTCTTTCAAGATGTTCTAATGCTAATTTTTCTGCTTCTTTTTTAGGCATCTTTTTAACCCATATTGGAGCTAACGAGCAATTATCTAAAATGGATAAATGAGGAAATAAATTAAACTGTTGAAATACCATTCCAACTTCGGCTCTAACTTGTTCAATATTTTTTGTATCTTCTGAGATTTCAGTGCCATCAACAATGATTGACCCCTTTTGATGCTCTTCCAATCTGTTAATACATCTAATTAGTGTAGATTTACCAGATCCAGATGGTCCACAAACAACAATTTTTTCTCTTGGTTTAACTTCAAGATTTATTTCTTTTAAAACCTGAAAATCACCAAACCATTTATTTACATTTTGAATTTGAATGATTGAGTCTGACATAATTTATCTATCTGTTTTATATTTTAATTCTAATTTTTGACTATATTTACTCATACTATAACAAATAATCCAGAATATTATTCCAGCAAATACATATCCTTCCAT
>Ga0209709_10004996_pt1 | contig 10563 bp, 9 predicted proteins | sample ArcticOcean_MG_C_2_FD_187435 | JGI IMG/M metagenome (GOLD analysis project Ga0209709, IMG submission 187435) | Marine microbial communities from western Arctic Ocean - ArcticOcean_MG_CB4_136 (SPAdes) (version 2) | ecosystem: Environmental > Aquatic > Marine > Oceanic | place: Arctic Ocean...
AGGGTTAGAGGTGTAGTGCTTACTAACTGGACACAAACTGGACACAAACTATGGACACAAACTCGTTATGCAAAGTCGGTTAGAGGTTATTGATCTGGATATGGACAGGCATATAAGGTAAATCATCGGGGTTTTGATAGCCCTGAGTAGTCTTAATAGATTCGTGCGCAATGACATTTGATATTGCAGTATTTGTATTACCTGCATCTTTTAATAACGTGGCAGCTAGTCCTCTGATCTCATGGAATGTCGTTGTTGATTCACCTTTCCACTTTTTGTGGCTCCAATTTCTGCGCCACATATACTGCAACATCCCGTAATTGCGAATCAGAAAGTATCTCTTTGAAAGCGGGCATTTTACCTTTACCTTTGATAGCCGCTAAAGCAACAACATTAGCCGAAGTGATGGCAGTTATGTTGGGGCCAACACCGTGACTGCCGCCGCCGCCGTTACCATGACAGGACGAACAATAAGTAGAATAAACTGTTTTACCGGCCTCAACATTTGCTTGCTCAACGGCGACACTAGGCATGGAATCAGCGCCTGGTGCTCTACCTGGCCCCATCTTTCCATCCAAAGAAAATAGCCACACACTGTCTCCTGAGGGCGTACCGGCAAATAAATTGCCGGCGGAATACACAACCACTTTTTGTTTACCTTTGTGCTCAAACGTTGTGGCCGGTGCATTCACACCAGCACCGGTTTGAAAATTCCATAGTTGATCACCCGTCTTAGAATCCAACGCCGTTAAGTCACCGTCATTGCGTCCGACAAACACTAAATCACCCGCGGTATTAATAGAGCCACTCCAGCAACTGTCTTTCCAACGCTGACTCCATACGACTTTATTGGTGGTCATATCAATGGCAGAAAATACACCGTTCAAAGGAATGGGTGTTCCACCGGATCGACCATTGGTATATTTTTCACCTGCAATGGGTTCTTGTTCATGAGTTCTTAAAAAAACGCCCATTAGGTCATTGGAGCAGGTGTAAAGTAAGCTTCCACGGGGGTTATAGGAACTGGGCGGCCAATTACCTCCACCTATGCCACTGGGTTTAAGAACAACTTCTTCGTCCCAAAAGGGGGTGAAAATACGGCCTTGGTTAACCAAGTTATATCCTGCAGGTGCAATATCAATGTATTGCGGCACAGTTGAATCGCCAATAGGAAAGGGCTGAGTAGGAGACGTGGCTTGACGTGGATCCTGGGCAACAGGTTTTTCTTCAATGCCAATTAAGGGCTCACCCGTGACACGGTTAAGTATATAAACCCAACCGGTTTTGGCCAGATTCGCTAAGGCTTTGCGTGACTCGCCTTTATAATCAACATCAAACAGGACAACCGGATTTGGCGCATCATAGTCCCAAATATCATGATGAACTTGTTGGAAGTGCCACCGGTATTCGCCCGTTTTGGCATCAACGGCAACAATGGATGCGGTATATAAATTGTCGCCAGGGCGCACCGAGCCATCGTAATCTGGGCCCGCATTACCTGTAGAGAAATACATCAACCCCAATTCTGGATCCACTGCTGGCGTCTGCCACACAGTACCGCCACCGAATTTCCAGGCATCCGTATCTTGCGGCCAGGTTTCAAAGCCTGGCTCACCAGGTCCAGGGACTGTATAAAAAGTCCAAATCAATTTTCCCGTGTCGGCGTTGTAGGCCTTAACTCGCCCCCGCGAACCAAACTCCGCGCCGGCAAAACCGGTAATCACCATACCATCGTAATATAAAGGCGCGCTGGTAATGGTATAGCCTTCCTGCCAATTCTCTGCCTGCACCGACCACAGCTCTTTACCTGTTTTTTGTTCGAGAGCCATTAACTTTCCATCGAGTCGACCTAGGTAAACCTTACCGTCACCCAGGCCAACACCGCGGCTCGTCCAACCACAGCAGACAGTATCGATTGTGCGATCAAGGTTGGCTTCATAGATCCAAAGGTGCTCGCCAGTCTCGACATCTAGGGCGAATACATCATCGGCCCCAGTAATAATAAAAATAACTCCTTCATAGACAATCGGCTGCGCTTCACCGGAAAAGGGAGGCCCTACACCAGAACCATTTAAATGCGTACGCCACTCAGCCTTTAAATCTTTTATATTGCTGCGGTTAATCTCTGTTAACTGTGAATAACGCTGGTTATAGAGATTGCCGCCATTGGTAGTCCAATTTTCCTTGGGTAACTCAGTCAATTGCTTGGCGGAAAACGCGGGAGCGTCCTCAGCACTGTTCGCCTGAGTCAGCATCAATAAAAATAACAATAAAGAAGAAGATAGTTGCCAGAATAGTTTCATTGGATGACTCAGGTTTGTTATAAAAAGTTTTAAATTAACAGTCACAAGTAAAGCTGCGCCTACCATTGCGCAGCTTTTTTTGAAATGGGTTTTTGATATATCTACCCATATACACTAACAATCACAAGAACGCAGCAGACTCCCCGGGGGGGGTAAAGCGTAGCCCCAAGTGTAATCTATGTGATTTCGTCAACAACTCTCTTTGCCCTAGGATTCGGTTCTATCAGAAATCAGATGTGCTACCGTGATAAAAACAGGGCCAACCACCGCAAAAACTGCAACTAATCCGAACATATTGAATAATACATCTCCAATGCCCAGCTCAGCTACGTTCAGAAATGGATAAGGGTAAACATTGGTTAATAACCCTCGGATGATTGATGTCACTCCATAAATGGCAGGAAATATAAGCCAATAGGGAAGATGTTTATAGAAAATCGGTCGCTTTTCAGCAAAGAATAACCAATCGATAATATAGAGAGCGGGCATGACTGCATGTAGGCCTGTAGCGGTCACCCAAGTGAAACCTTGAGGATTCCAATAAGGCACGATCAGCATATAATAAACAGCGGATGTCATAAGAGTATAAGATGCGAGGGCTGCACGAACGGCAGGACGCATGAAAAAATTAGATAACTTTCTATCTGGATTAAGCAGTGGTGCCGTAAAAGCAAGCGCAATAAGGGTGTTAGCCCAAACTGTGAAATACCCAAAATAGACAAACAATGTTTCAGCAATACTACTTTGCTCACCGATTATCAACATATCGACAAATCTAAGAGATAGTACTGCCCATGAAATGAGTGCGCACATAATTCTATAATTATTCTTCATTTTGATGCTCCATTAGTTTTGAATTGGATTAGGCACAAACAAGAGGCCAAAGCTGCGGCGATTCACTATTCGTTACCAGCTGGCCCAGGCGACGTGACCAGATCATTTCGTTGCCAAACTCTTCACGCCAAGACCAGATTCTTCGGGTAAATCGGTGAAGTTCGTATTCGTCAGTGAAGCCGATCGCACCATGTACCTGGTGGGCAATTCGGATCACCTTCGCTCCCGAGATGCCGGCTCGCACTTTTGCTGATGCAATAGCGATATCTGTACCATTCGAGTTAAAGTTGTTCTTAATCAGACTGAGACTCGCCACATCTGCAGTGCAGGCTATGCTCGCCACCTCACCAGCCAAAGCTGCGAGGTGATGCTGGATCGCCTGAAACTTTGCTATTGGACGACCAAACTGTTCACGTGTATTTACATAGTTGACGCAAATAGCCATGATCGCTTCAGACGCTCCTGCGATTTGCTGGCTGCGTACAACAGCGCCAATATCTTCGATCGTTTTCTGCACATCGGAAAAGTCCTCATCCGATAGGGCGACCACCCTGGCCTTTTCGAAAATACATTCACAACAGGGTTCGCCCGCCAAGGTATTTTCGACTGTAGATTGATTGCCTGAATTTTCAATCAATGCAACTCGCGAGCCTGTCGAGGTTTGTATCGGAAGCATTAGGTATTCAGCATGGTTTGCAAAAGTGGTGACACGGCATCGTCCACTAACAGTATCGTCACTATCTATAACCAGAGTTTCGTTCGCTGGCGTGTTGCCAAATAGCACCAAAGTATCAGGTAATTTCAACTTAGCTTGCGTGGCGATAGCCGATGCAATTAGGGCGTCACCTATTGGCAAGGGTGTGGCATTACGCCCAGACAGTCTGGCGATCGTGAAGCCTTCCTCCGGGGGCAACTCTGGCCCACCCAGACTCTCAGGTAGCCATGCCATCGGCAGTCCCATTTCTACCACCTGAGCCCACTCAGAAGCGGGCCAGTGACCTTTTTCTACGGCCAAACATAATTCGTTGCTGGATATATTCCCCAATAATTTTGATACCGCATCTGCAAGTAAGGCATCTGTGTTCGCAAGTCCCATCTTTAACTCCTAAATCAATCATCTCAAATGTCGTTGAAGTACAGTGTCCAGCGGCTAACGCAAGCCCAATCCTCTAGCGATTATTCCGCGTAAGACTTCGGTAGTGCCACCCTGAATAGTTAGCTTTGGAGCAATCTTCAGCATCCTATTGATATCGCGACGAAGCTCGGGTTGATCGTCAAAATCACTCTCGCCACCGACAATGCTTCTGACTCGCTCCGGGAGGGCTTGCTGCCAAAGGGTGCCCACATCTTTTACTAATGCGGCCTCTACCATGGGTGCTTTTCCCTGTTCAAGCATCATCGCCACTGATAGGGACATTTGACGAAAGCTATACAGGTCGGCTACCAAGCTACCCAAAGCTTCCTGTAAATGAACCTTAGGATTCTTATGCACATAATCAGCCAGTGCTTGAAGGACACTGAATGTTTCCAGGAATCGTTCAGACCCACTGCGTTCATAGGCGAGTTCTTTACTAGCCTGCTTCCAGGCACCATTGATTTCACCCAAAGCATTGTCCGAGGGGATAATCACATTATCGAAATGCACCTCATTGAATTCAGAGTCTCCAGCCATGCTTCTCACCGGTCGAACAGTAATCCCCGGGGTGTTCATGGGCACTAAAAACTGAGTTAGGCCATGACGACGATTATCTTCGGTGGCTTTCTCGGTGCGCATCAGAGCGATCATATAGTGGGCCTGGCGGGCTCCGCTGGTCCATAACTTGGTACCGTTTAATGCCCAACCCTCACTGGTTTTTTCCGCGGCAGCTTTTGCGGCAAATAGATCCGAGCCAGAATCCGGCTCACTTAATCCAATACAGAAGCAATATTTTCCAGCAATCATTTTTGGAATAAGATCGTTTTTAATCTTTTCTGAGGCATAGTCCAACAACATCGGGCCCGACTGCCGATCAGCAACCCAGTGCCCCCAGACCGGTGCGCCGGCGGCCAACATTTCCTCGCAAACGATATAGCGCTCGAGAAAGCTTTTTCCCCCACCGCCATACTGCTTAGGCCAGGTCATACCAATATAACCGGCATCACCACAGAGTCTGCTGAACTCCGGACTAAAGCCGCTCCCGAGTCGAGATTTATTAGGGAGGTATTCTCTCTGCAGAAATTCTCGCACGCGCTCTCGCGTAAGGTGGAGATGATTCGGTAATTCAACCGCATCAAATTCTATAAATGTCTTCATCTTGCTCTCCGTGTTTCCACCTATTAAATAGCGGCGTCGCAGCACCATTACTTGTGCATATTTTTTGTCGTCGTTGACCGCTTGTTGAAATTAACTCCAGTCCTCAGATTTTTTAACCGCAGCCGAAAAGGCGTTCAATCCTCGCCAAAAAATCCATGCCGCCATTGGCAACAGCAGCGCTGAAATAAGCGACAGGGAGTGCATCAGCGCACCCTCATCAAGAAATATAAAATCGGTGAGCACAGCCACCAGCGTTGAGCCCAATGCCAGTCCCAGCATATTGGTGGCAAACAGGTAGACAGCTGTCGCTTGGCCGCGCATCTGGTTAGGCGTCACCATTTGAACCGCCGCTGCGGCAACACCCATATAGGAGGCCTGTAAAAATACAGTGACGCTTAGAAGAGTCAGTGCCAGAACGTGATTTGACATCTGTGGGGCGGCAATTGATGTTGGTATAAGGGCGATAGCTAAAAGCATTAGTACACGCATATTCGAGTCCATAAAGTCGCGTTTTTGGAAAAAACTAACAAACATTGGACCCGAAAAAACTCCCAAAAGTCCTGACACAATGTAGACCGATCCCACCAGCGATCCCGCATGGCTACGCTGCAAAGAAAAATTGCGAATCAGCATTTCTGTGAACCATGACCCATAACCAGAGCCCACAATATTCAGTATTGAGCAGCCCACAAAAAGACTGATATACAGCTGGCGGTGTTCAATAAACATAAAGGTAAAAACTTCTCGAATTTTCAGTGACGCTGGCTGACTACCATCACCGGATCGGATCATGCCTTTACGCGTGGGCTCTTTAATAAAGAGAATCATAAAGGACAACACGAATCCTGGCAGTCCCACGGTGACGAAGGTTGCCTGCCAAGCATTCACGGCGCCCAATAGGGGAAATGACAGGTCAGGTATCCCCGCATAGTAGTCGTATATAAACCCACCCAGAACCAATGCCAGCCCCCCTCCGACATACAAGCCGGCCTTATAAATGGCCATGGCTCGCGTCAGTTTTTCTCTGGTAAAGCTATCGGCAATCATAGAATAAGCTGCTGGAGATAATGCGGCCTCGCCTACACCAACCCCCATTCTCATTACAAAAAGCTGCGTAAAATTCTTCGCCAAGCCACAACCAATGGTCATCAAACTCCAGCCAAAGACCCCTATAGCGACGATGATTTTTCGGTTCTTGGTATCTGATAATCGTCCTAAAGGAATCGCCATCACACTGTAGAGAATTGCGAATGCAGCGCCTTGCAGCAAACTGAACTGAAAATCACTGAGGTCAAGATCCGCCTTAATTGGGCCGACCAGTACGCCAAGAACTTGCCGATCAATAAATGAAACGACGTAGGCTAAAAACATCAAACCCAGAAGATAGTTTGCCTGCCCGGAACTTGGGTATTCATCGCTTCGGAGTTTGTTTTTAGTATCACTTACTGATTCAAGTTCTGACATATTATTTATATTACCCTTGGGTCTATTGCCAACTCTGCTTTTTGTCTTTTATCAGAGCCCCGTAAACTCAGGCTCTCGCCTTTCGTGCATCGCTTTTATGGCTTCACGAAAGTCTTTCGTTTTCATCTGCACCATCTGCAATGCTTGTTCACGTTTATTGGCGGTACGAATCTGCTCAGCCAGATCCATTCTCATCGTGGCTTTGGTATTCTGTACGGCCAGTGGTGCACAGCTTGCAATTTCGTTGGCCAGTTTAATGGCTGACGGAAGCACATCATCGCGCTCGACTAGCTCGCTTAGCAGGCCTAAATTCAGAGCTTCCTTGCCTTTGATACGGCGACCTGTGTAAAACAGTAATTCTGCATTGCTGACGCCGATTATCCGAGGAAGGGTTACTGACATCCCAAATCCAGGGTGGATTCCGAGGCGAGTGAAGTTTGCACTAAAAATCGTCTCAGGGCAGGCTATGCGGAAATCCGCAAGGAGGCTCAAACCAAAACCGGCGCCGATAGCCGCCCCTTGAACTGCGGCCACCATGGGTTTTTTAGTCTCAAAAAGTGTCATCGCGACCGCGTAGAAATTTGACAATACCTCATTGGGATCGATTCCTTTTGCCTGATCCGTAGAGACATCTGCACCGGCGCAGAACACTTTTCCTTCAGCGGCCAAGACAATGGCTCGGCAGTGGTTATCATCATCCAACTTTTTGAATACCCACTGGAATTCTTCTAAGGCCTGCAAGCTAATAAAATTATGAGGCGGATTGCTAAAAGTCACCACGCCAACATTTCCGGACATTTCTAACCTAACGTATTTTTGGTTTGACATGACATTTCTCACAGATTAACGGTTAAGAATTTGTATTGAATGACAGGCGAGATCATTTTTTAGAGCCCTGACCAGCATGGCCATAGATGCTGATGACTCCAGTTTTCTGAAGGCCCGAAATATCCACATCGGATAACCCTGCTTCTTTGAGAACCTCTAGCGTGTGTTCTCCCAACAGCGGCGGAGGCGATTCAACATGGCCATTCTTCCCTCCGGCCAGAAAGCCAACTCCGGGAACTGAATATTTTCGACCTAGTTCTGGAATATCTATATTGTGAACAAAACCTCTTTCGCTGACATAAGGCAGTTTGAGCATCTCTGACATACCTCGAAGTTTACCAGCTGGGACATCGGCTCGGTTCAGCTGCACTTCCCATTCGTCAGCTGACTTCGCTGCAAATGCAGTTGTCAGACTCCCGGAAATCAAATCCGCCACCTCAGAATTCTCTCGCCACTTGCGCACTTTAGGGTTCTCCCAAAGACCGTCTAACTGGAGAACCTTCAATAGATTTTTTGCTTGAGTTGGAGTATTAGCCGCGACAACAATTATTCCATCTACGGCTTTGTACGTACCAGAAAACGGACTTCCTGAGAAGGAGCGGTTACCGCGTAGGGCAATGGCCTCACCAGCAATGTGCTGCATGGCAAACACCGGCCCCATAATTGACATGGCTGAATCTAACATGGCAACATCCAGCACTTCGCCTTCGCCGGTACGAGTCTGCTTAACAATGGCGGCTGAGATAGCAAAGGCCGCCATCAATCCTGTTAAATAATCTATGGCAGGAAATCCAGCCATTACGGGTCCACTTTCCTCAGTTCCGGTGACAGACATTAAGCCTGACATCGCCTGAATAATGTCATCATAGGCAGGTCTATCCTTCCAGCTACTGTCCTGGCCAAAGCCACTGATAGAGCAATAAATAAGGCGAGGATTTTCCTCAGTTAAGGTCTTCGCATCCAGGCCATACTTTTTTAGCACACCGGGACGGAAGTTCTCGATCACTACATCAGCATTGGCGATGAGTTTGCGGGCAAGGTCCTGACCTTCTTTACTGCTCAGATCTATTGCAACAGAGCGCTTATTGGCATTTGCGGCTATAAATCCCGCCCCCAACCCTTTGGCCAGGCGATCGGGATCCGAGTCAATGATTCGAGGTAAGTCATCGGCAGACGGATTTTCGATACGAGTAATTTCTGCCCCGAGTAAACCCAGTTGATAGGCACAATAGGGTCCGGCTAACACATGGGTCAGGTCGACTATTTTTATACCGTCAAGCAATTTGGACATTCGTATTATCTCGCGTTACAGGATTGATCTAATGGGGCCGCAGTGAGTGCATAACGTTTTAATTATGTAACATTCCCATACTGGGATTTACACTAGCTTGAAAGGCGAGGACCAATTTGTCATTATGCGCCAAAGATTAGTCAAATTACGTCACTAAGTGGTATAGAATAGACTCCGTCGAGTCTAAAAGCAGGGGACCGTTTTGAGTGCAAGTGTGTTGGGAACATATTTGGCAGGAACAGCCGAACTCTATGAGGAGCTAGGCGGTAATGTCAGTCAGTTACTCACAGAAACTGGGTGCCCTGGAAATGTACTTTATGGTACGACAGAGCTTGTTCCTTACAGTTACTGTGCCTACCTGTTAGAGGTGGCTGCACGACAACTGGACCGCGCTGATTTTGCCCTACTCCTTACCGAGAAGCGCAAGCAGATCGGTTACAATCGTGAAACTATTCTCTATGGCCGTGCGGCGAAAACCTTCAAGCAGACGATTGAGGGTGTAAGGAATCATGTAAGAGCGCGCGCTCTTGGGATGCAGTATTCCCTAAAAATATGGGCCAATGTGACAAGCTTTTCACGCTCTTTGGATACACAAGAAAGCACCCGCTACCCTCAGGGTAGTATTCTTTTTTTTGCGTCACTTCATGGAATGCTAAAGGACGTGACCGACAACAAATGGCAGCCGTCAAGCGTCACATTTACATTTAAAGACAATGGCTATACTGCGTCTTTGGAAAATTACTTTGGATGTCCGATTCAATTTGACGGAGAGCAGGATGCGATATTTTTCCCCAGTCAGTTTCTGGATCACAAGCTCCCTGCTCGGGACGATAATGCTCATGAGCTGCTGTCGGAATACCTCACAAGTTTGCACCTAGATGATAAGCCTAGCTTTCAGGCAACCGTTAAATTGATGATTCAAAAAAATCTTGCGCTGGGAAGGTCTGACATTGGAGCATTGGCTCTACGTCTTCCTTACAAGACACGAACCATTCAACGCAAGCTCAAGGAAGTGGGAACAAGCTATAGCGAAGTACTTAACGAGAGTCGCTTTGAACTAGCGGAAAATCTACTGACAAATAGTGATAACCCGCTTACATATATTGCCCAGTATCTTTGTTTTCAGGACTTAAGTGCGTTCTCAAAAGCCTTTAAAAATAAATATGGGGTATCAGCCAGCGAGTGGAAGAAAGTGCACCAGCCGCACTGATAGAGCATCAGGAGGCTCACAGAGAGCAAAAATATTTAAACATTCGTCAGCTATGGATATGTCTGTTCAGAGATTGACCCATCTTTAATGACTCCAGTGCTAATGGGAATGCTTGGAATGGGGGCAATGCGCTCATACGAGAAGACAAAATCTGTAGCAAGAGAGAAGTAAATATTGCCACTAGATCGAGGTGGCTATTTAAAAGTGCATTCTGTGCAGCCTGTGCAGTCTGTGCATAGGTAAAAAAGGCACTTATCGTTATAAATCAATGACTTGGTTCGTCTACGCGCAACTCTGGCAGTGTTGAGGTCAGCGGTTCGATCCCGCTAGGCTCCACCAA
>Ga0209709_10005001_pt1 | contig 10552 bp, 9 predicted proteins | sample ArcticOcean_MG_C_2_FD_187435 | JGI IMG/M metagenome (GOLD analysis project Ga0209709, IMG submission 187435) | Marine microbial communities from western Arctic Ocean - ArcticOcean_MG_CB4_136 (SPAdes) (version 2) | ecosystem: Environmental > Aquatic > Marine > Oceanic | place: Arctic Ocean...
TTTCCTATCTTAATAGGTGCAATTAAAGATGTATTTGAGCCTATAAAAGCACCATCTAAAATTTTAGTTTTGTTTTTTCTTTTTCCATCATAATTGCAAGTAATAGTGCCTGCTCCAATATTTACATTTTTGCCAATATTGGTGTCACCTATATATGACAAATGATTAATTTTTGTATTTTTTCCTACTTTACTTTTTTTAATCTCAACAAAATTTCCTATTATTGCTCCTTTTAGCAAAAAAGAACCTGGCCTAATTCTAGCAAAAGGGCCGACCTTAACATTTGATTCTAAAACAGCTTTTTCTAGATGAGTAAATGGCATAATCTCAACATTGTTTCCAATTTTAGTTTGTTCTCCTATAACAACGTATTGATTAATAACTACATTTTTTCCAAATTTTGTGTCGTTAGATAAAAATATAGTTTCAGGTGCCCTTAGAGTTACACCAGCTTTCATTGCCTGATTTCGTAGTTTTTCCTGGTTAATTTTTTCTTGAATAGCTATTTTTTTTTTATTATTTTTTGCCATTGCAATTTCTATTTACATTAATATAAAGATTGTAATAACTCACTTTATATTTCTTAATAATACTTAGCAAATGGAACAAAAATTAACAATTTTATTTGATTTAGACGGCACCCTAGTGGACACGGCTCCAGACTTGGTGCTTGCTCACAATCATGTGATGAAAAAATTTGGTTATCCATCAAAATCACCGGAAGAAGTTAAGGCTTTGGTTGGCATGGGAGCCAAAACCATGATGTCGAAAACGTTATGGACTACTGCAAAAAATGAATTGAAAAAAGTAAAAGAAAAAAATATCAAAACTAAAATGGTAAAAGAATTTTTAAAGTTTTATGGGAATAATATTTTAGTTAAAAGTAAACTAGTTAGTGGAACTAAAAATTTTTTAGAATGGTGTAAAACAAATAAAATTTCTATGGGTGTTTGTACAAATAAACAAGAGCATTTGGCCATAGATCTTCTAAAAAAAATTGGGATTAATGATTATTTTGAGTATGTAGCTGGAAGCAACACTTTTGATTATTGTAAACCAGATGGAAGACATTTGACCTCAGTAATAGAAATTATGAATGGAGATGTTAAAAAAACTATTATGATTGGTGATAGTGAAGTTGATGCACAAGCGGCGCAAAATGCATCCTTGCCTTTTATACTGCTGGAAGATGGTTATACAAATGTAAAGATAAGCCAAATGAACTATGACCATTTAATAAAAGACTTTAAAGGGTTAGAGAATATTGTTAAAAATTATTTATGATCGAGTTTAAACTTTTTTTTGCTCTTATTAGCTATTATTTTGTGATGTTTGCAACGCCAGGACCTAATAATGCAATGCTGACCGCCTCTGGAATTAAGTTTGGATTTAGAAAAACACTCCCTCATTTAGTGGGCATTCCTGTAGGACATGTAATTCAAATTTCTCTTGTTTGCTTTGGTCTTGGGACTTTATTTCAAAAATATCCTTTAATACAATTTTACCTCAAGTGGGTTTGTTTTCTTTATTTGATTTATTTAGGATCGAAAATGATAGGTTCATTCTCACAAACAAATAAAGAAAGTGGAAGACCATTAAAACTTTATGAAGCTGCTCTATTTCAATTTATAAATCCAAAAGCATGGGTTGTGGCTTTAACAGCAGCTACAGCTTTTTTTCCAAGTGGTGAAAATTTTTTAGTAGCAACAGCTTTTGTTACCGTTACAGCACCTTTTGTTTGTTTTCCATCTATATGTTTGTGGGCTATTTTTGGCTCTTCAATTAAATCAATAATAAAAAATACTAAAATTAAAAAAATTACTGAATATTTATTAGCTTTGTTATTACTAGCAACCGCTGTTATAATAGTAATTTAATAATATATTATGCTATGCACTTTACTAAAAAAAATTCATCTGAAAAAAGAATTGAATTAAAAAATAGATTAAAAAGTAACAAAATACTAAAATTTCCTGGTGCCTATAATCCTTTGACGGCAAAGTTGATTGCAGAAATTGCTTTTGATGGTATTTACATTTCAGGAGCTGTAATGGCTAATGATTTGGGAATACCTGATATAGGGTTGACGACTTTAAAGGAGGTAAGTTATAGAGCAAATCAAATAGCTAAGGTAACAGATTTACCTACTATAGTTGACGCAGATACAGGTTTTGGTGATTCTTCTAATGCTGTAAAAACATTTGAGAAATTTGGTCTTGCTGGTTGTCATATTGAAGATCAAATAGAGCAAAAAAGGTGTGGTCATTTAGATAATAAAGAAATTATTTCCTTGGACGAAATGGTTAAAAAAATAAAAATTGCAACGCAATCTAAAATAGATGAAAATTTTTTAGTTATCGCTAGAACAGATGCTAATATTGTTGAAGGAATAGAAAAAACGATTGAAAGAGTGAAGGCATATCAAGATGCTGGAGCAGATGTAATTTTCCCAGAAGCTATGAAAGATGAAAAAGAATTTGAACTAATAAGAAAATATTCAAAAGTAAGTTTATTAGCAAACATGACTGAATTTGGTAAATCTAAAATTTTATCATCTAAAGAACTTGAAAATCTTGGATACCAAATAGTAATATATCCGGTCACTACACAAAGGCTTGCAATGAAAAATGTGGAAGATGGATTAAGAGCTATTATGAGGGATGGACATCAAAATAACATTATAGATAAAATGCAAACTCGTAAAAGACTCTATGAATTGGTAGAATATGAAAAATACAACACAACCAAAAAAAAAATTACAGATTTTAAAACTGAAGGGCATGAATAAACAAATTATGAGTGCAGATATCAAAAAAGGTTTGCTAGGAATTGTGGTTGACGAAACAAAAATTTCTCAGGTAATGCCTGATATTAATTCTCTTACTTATAGAGGTTATGCCGTTCAAGATCTATGTGCAAAATGTAATTTTGAAGAAGTTGCTTATCTTATTCTAAATAAAGAATTACCAAACAAAGTGCAGTTAAAAAAATTTAAAAAAAGTTTAGATGAAAATAGAAATATTTCAGTTAATTTACGAGAAATTATAAAACATATGCCCAAAAAGGCTCACCCAATGGACGTTGCTAGAACTGTAGTAAGTATAATGGGTCTTGAAGATAAAGAAACAAGTAACAATTCTCATGAATCAAATATGAGAAAAACAATACGAATATTTGCAAAAACACCCACAGCAATAGCAGCTTTTTTTAGAACAAGAAAAAATAAAAAAATTATATCTCCAAAAAAAGGATTGGGGTTTTCTGAAAATTTTTTTTATATGTGCTTTGGAAAAATACCACGTGAAGAAATTGTAAAGGCTTTTGATATATCTTTAATTCTATATGCTGAACATAGTTTTAATGTATCTACTTTCACGGCTAGAACTATTACAAGTAGTTTATCGGATATACATAGCGCTATCACCGGCGCCATTGGAAGTTTAAAAGGACCTTTGCATGGTGGTGCTAACGAAGAAGTAATGCATATGATTAAAAAAATTAAAAAACCTGAAAATGCTTTTAAATGGATCAATAATGCTCTTGCTAATAAAGATGTCGTAATGGGATTTGGTCATAGAATTTATAAAAAAGGTGACTCTAGAGTTCCGACCATGGAAACTTTTTTTAAAAAAGTATCTAAAATAAAAAACGATAAAAAATTGCATAAAATCTACGACATAGTTAAAAATGTTATGATCAAACGGAAAAACATTTATCCTAACGTTGATTATCCGACGGGTCCGACATACCATTTAATGGGTTTTGATACGGATTTTTTTACTCCAATATTTGTTATTTCACGAATAACAGGTTGGTCCGCGCATATAATGGAACAACACGCTGCGAATAAATTGATTAGACCTTTATCTAAGTACAAAGGTAAAAAACATCGTAAAGTCATGCTGATAAATCAAAGATAGATTTATCTACTTAATAATTTTTATTCCTGAAAATAAAATAAATATTAAAATTAAGAGAATGCTTCCGACCAATTGCCCTTAGTTGAAGCCTTAGAGTATTCAGTAGCTCTACCTTCAAAAAAATTCATGTGTTCAACTGCGTTAAGCATTGTGTCTAACCAAGTTAATGGATTTTTATTTATCTTGTAGATTGGTTCAAGCCCGAGTTGAGTAAGTCTTCTGTTTCCAATCCAACGAATATATTGCTTTACTTCATTAGAAGTTAGACCAGTAATCGGCCCCATTTCAAAAGCTAAATCTATAAAGGCATCTTCATGAGCAATTATTGTTCTGCACGCTTCATAAATTTCTTTTTTAAGTTGCAGGGTCCAGATAGAAGGATTTTCATCTACAAACGTTCTAAATAATTTTATCATAGAATTACAATGAAGAGTTTCATCTCTAACAGACCAGGTAACTATTTGACCCATACCTTTCATTTTGTTGTGTCTAGGAAAATTTAGCAAAATTGCAAAACTAGCAAATAGTTGCAATCCTTCAGTGAAAGCGCTGAAAACTGCAATTGTTTTTGCTATGTCGTGATTTGATTTAACATTAAACCCCTGCATGTAATCATATTTATCTTTCATTTGTTTATATTTCATGAAAGCTGAATACTCTGACTCAGGCATACCTATAGTGTCTAATAAATGAGAATAAGCTGCAATATGTACTGTTTCCATCGACGCAAAAGCTGACATCATCATTAATGTTTCGGTAGGTTTAAACACATTCATATAATGTCTTATATAACAATTGCTTACCTCAACATCTGCTTGTGTAAAAAATCTAAAAATCTGGGTCAATAAGTTTTTCTCTGGCTGGCTTAAATTTTTTTGCCAATCTCTAACATCGTCACCTAATGGAACCTCTTCTGGAAGCCAATGTATTCTTTGTTGTGTAAGCCAGGCATCATAACACCAAGGATATCTGAAAGGTTTATAAACTGGGTTTCCAATTAGCAATCCTGATTTTTTTGAATCAACTTGATTATTTTTTATTTTTGTTATTGGCATGATAAGCATTCTTCATAATCTTTACTTTCATTCGATTCATTTTTTGACGCAGCTGTTGGTAAACTACTATTAACATTTTCCGCTCTTTGTATTGATTTAGATCTGCAATAGTACAAACTTTTTAAACCTTTTTTCCAAGCTAGAAAATGAATTTGGTGTAAATCTTTTTTATGAACGTCTGCTGGCAAGAAAATGTTAATAGATTGAGCTTGAGAAATATAAGGCGTTCTATCAGAACCAAGTTCAATGATCCATCTCTGGTCTAGTTCAAAAGCAGTTTTAAAAACATCTTTTTCATTTTGACTTAAAAAATCTAAATGTTCTACTGATCCTTGATTTGTTGTAATTGAGGACCAAATTTCATCATTATTTTTATTATATTTTGCCAAAACTTGTTTTAAGTATCTGTTTCGCACATTGTATGATCCTGACAGTGTTTTGTGTGTGTAGCTATTAGCAGCCACAGGTTCAACGCCTGGAGACGCACCTCCACAAATTATTGAGATAGAAGCCGTTGGTGCAATTGCAGTTTTGTTTGAAAATCTTTCTTTAAAACCATACTCTTCTGCATCAGGGCAAGCCCCTCTTTCTTCTGCTAGTTTTTTAGAAGCTTCATCAGATTCTTTCTGTATATGTTTAAAAATTTTATTATTCCAAGATTTACTCATAACAGATTCCAATGGTATAGAATTTTTTTGAAGAAACGAATGAAACCCCATAACACCAAGTCCTACGCTTCTTTCTCTCATCGCAGCATATTTGGCGTGTTTAAAAGATTCAGGAGCTCTTTTTATAAAATCAGTTAAAACATTGTCTAAAAATCTCATAACATCTTCAATAAAATTTGGTTCATCTTTCCATTCATCATATGTTTCTAAATTTAAAGATGACAAACAGCACACAGCTGTTCTTTCTTTACCATCTTTGTCAATCCCTGTCGGTAAAGTAATTTCACTACAAAGATTTGAAGTTCTTACATTTAAGCCTGCAAGTTTATGATGTTGAGGTATTAATCTATTTACGGTATCTACATAAATTATATATGGCTCTCCTGTTTCGACCCTAGCAGTCAATAATCTTATCCATAAATTTCGAGCAGATACTGTTGACTGAACTATTCCATCTTTAGGGCTTTTTAATGCCCATTGAGAATTTGTTTCTACAGCGCGCATAAACGCATCACTTACCAATACACCGTGGTGTAAATTTAAAGCTTTTCTATTTGGATCTCCACCCGTTGGTCTTCTCATTTCTATGAATTCTTCGATTTCAGGATGATCTATAGGAAGATAGCAAGCAGCGGAACCTCTTCTTAACGAACCTTGGCTGATAGCCATGGTTAAAGAATCCATTACTTTTATGAAAGGAATAATACCAGACGTCTTACCCACTCTACCAATTTTTTCTCCAATCGATCTAAGGTTACCCCAGTAACTTCCTATTCCTCCACCTTTAGCAGCTAACCAAACATTTTCACTCCATAAGTCTAAAATTCCATTTAAACTATCTCCAGCTTCATTTAAAAAACAAGATATTGGCAATCCTCTTTCCGTGCCTCCATTAGATAAAATTGGAGTAGCTGGCATAAACCATAAATTGCTTATGTAATTATAAAGTCTTTGAGCGTGTAAATTATTATCTGCGTATATACTAGCAACACGGGCAAATAAATCTTGGTAAGACTCATTTGGACCTAAATATCTATCGCTTAATGTTGCTCTACCAAAATCAGTTAGTTTAGAATCTTTTGATCTATCGATCTTAATAGTTATTCCCTTATCGTTTTGGAATAATTCCGTATGAGAAGTGAGTGAAAATAAATCAGGTTTTCTCTCAGATTTTACAGAATCTATTAGAAAATTATCTTTAGGGATTATTTTTTCAACAGCTTTTTCAATGGCTAATGATAGGTTTTTATTCATAATATGTTATTTTTATAAGCTTTTATGTAAAAACAACTACATGTTGTGTACACAAAATATAAATACACTAGGTGCTTACTCTAATCAATAGAACATTATAGGAACACTAATATAATAGCAAGAATAAAATTAAATACTGGTAAAAAGTAAATAATATTAGATAAGAGATAATGTCAAAATTGGAAGATATTCATATAAATCCATTAGGATTTAGAGAGTATGACGCTAGATGGTTATATAAAAAAGATATTAATCAATTGGGTATAGAAAATCTAGGTAAGGGTTTAGGTACACAAATAATCAAACATACAAAAAAAAAAAACCCAAGGGTAATTAGTGGGCATGATTACAGATCTTATAGTGAGGAAATTAAAGCTGCTTTAAAAAGAGGATTAATTTCTACAGGATGTTATGTTGAAGATGTTGGTTTATCTCTCTCACCAATGGTTTATTTTGCACAATTCAATTTAAATGCAGATGCAGTAGCAATGGTTACAGCAAGTCACAATGAAAATGGTTGGACGGGAGTAAAAATGGGTATTAAAAAAGGATTAACTCACGCTCCTGAAGAGATGAATGAATTAAAAGATATAACACTAAACAAGCAATTTATTAAAGGTCAAGGAAGTGAAAAGCAAATAAAGAACTTTCAACAAATCTATAAAAACGATTTAATTAAAAAAAACAAACTAAATAAAAAAATTAAAGCTGTTGTAGCTTGTGGAAATGGAACTGCAGGAATATTTTCTCCAGATGTTTTGCGCAGTATTGGCTGCGAAGTAATAGAACTAGATTGTACATTGGATTGGACTTTCCCAAAATACAACCCAAACCCTGAAGATCTTGAGATGTTACACGCCATAAGCAAAGCTGTAAAAGAAAACAAAGCAGACATTGGTTTTGGTTTTGATGGTGATGGAGACAGAGTTGGTGTTGTAGATAACAATGGTAACGAAATATTTTCAGATAAAATTGGTTTGTTGATTGCAAGAAACTTATCTGAAAAACATAAGAAGTCAAAATTTGTTGTTGATGTAAAATCAACTGGCCTTTATGAAAAAGATAAAATTCTTTTAAAAAATAAATGTGAAACAATCTATTGGAAAACAGGACATTCTCACATTAAAAGAAAGGTTAATGCAGTGAATGCATTAGCTGGTTTTGAAAAGAGCGGCCACTTTTTTTTTAATAATCCATTAGGTTATGGTTATGATGATGGAATCAATTCAGCTATTCAAGTTTGTCATTTACTAGCAAACCAAAATAAAAAAATGAATGAAGTTATGGAGGAACTTCCTAAAACATTTCAAACACCAACTATGGCTCCATTTTGCAAAGATGAAGAAAAATATAAAGTAGTTGATCAGTTAGTTGAAAAATTTAAAGTATTGAAATTAAAAAAAACTAAAATAGATGGGATTGATATTGAAAAAATTCTTACTGTGAATGGGGTAAGGTTTAGTCTTTCAGATGGATCTTGGGGTTTAATACGAGCATCCTCAAACAAGCCTTCATTAGTAGTGGTTACTGAAAGTCCAACCTCAGACAAAAGAAAGAAAAAAATCTTTGATTTTATTGATGCTTTGCTTCAAAAAACTAAAAAAGTTGGAGAATATGATCAAAAAATTTAAATTTGAAAATATCTATACAAAAAGACGCTACCAATAACAAACAGAAATATTCCAAATAGTTTTGTTACTTTATTTTTATTAATTTTATGTATTGTATTAGCTCCTATTTTAGCCATAAAACTTGTGATAGGAATAAAAATTAAAAAAGCTGGAATATTGATAAAGCCGACACTTAAAGGCAAATTAACTTTCAAAAAATATCCTGATATAAGAAAGCCAACAGCTCCAAATAAAGCTATTATAAAACCAATTGCAGCTGCGCTTCCAATTGCTCGATTAATAGAATAACCAAAATATTTTAAAATTGGTACATTCATGACAGCCCCTCCTATACCCATGGGAGCAGAAATAAAACCGGACAAAAAACCAAAAATAATTCTTGGGGCTAGTTTAAAATTAATTTTAATTTCTTCAGTTTTTTCTTTAAGAAATAGTAAATAAGTTCCTAGCAAATAAACAATAATTGAAAAAAATAATACTAAAGATTTTGTTTCTAGAGCTGCAGCTAAAATAGTGCCTGCTATTACACCAGATATAACAAAAATTCCGTAAGATTTAATTATACTTAGGTCAACTGATTTATGTTTATTATGAGTAAATACGGAAACTAAAGAAGTGGGAATTATTATTGAAAAAGACGTACCTACAGCTAAGTGCATAATATATAATTTATCAACACCTGTAGCTTCAAATATAAAATATAAAAAAGGAACCGTAATAAGACCTCCTCCGATTCCAAATAAACCAGCAAAAAAACCTACTGGTAATGCAGTTAAAACCATTAATAAGATAAAATATGAATATTCGTTAGATAAAATAAAATTAATCACAGAATTATTTGGTTGGCTTTTTCATTATTTTGAACAATTGTCATTATATGTTTGGCTTTTTGAAAATCTGAATCTCTTGCCATCATATTATCACTTAAATATCTTTTCCAATTCTTAGATCCAACTTGACCATGATACAAACCTACAGTGTGTCTCATTATGTGGTTTACTTTAGTTCCTTGCTTAACCTCTTTTTCTAAATATTGCAATAATTGCGCCGCAACTTGTTCTCTTGAGGGACAATTTTTATTATTAAAAATTTCTCTTTCAATATCAACTAAAAAATAAGGGTTTTGATAAATAGCTCGACCAATCATTACTCCATTGCAGATTTTCAAATGATTATTTATTTCTTCAATTTTAGAAATACCACCATTAATAACAATTTCTAGATTAGGATTCTTTTTTTTAATTTTATAAACCATTTCATAATTTAATTTTGGAATATTTAAATTTTGTTTAGGAGACAATCCACTCAACATAGCTTTTCGTGCATGGATTATAAAAGTACTGCATCCGGCTTCCTTAATTTTTAAAATAAATCTGTTTAGGTAATTAAAATCTTCAGTGTTGTCAAAGCCAATTCTTGTTTTAGCTGTAACTGGAATATTGCAAGAGTTTACCATTGCATTAACGCATTCAGAAACTAAATCTGGTTCTTTCATTAAGCAAGCACCAAACTTATTTTTTTGAACTTTTTTGCTTGGGCAACCAAGATTAAGATTTATTTCATCATACCCCATATCTTCTGCAATTTTTGCGACCTCTGAAAGTTCTTTTTTGTCTGATCCACCTACTTGCAGTGCCAATGGTTTTTCTTCAGGGTTATATGATAGAATTTTTTTTCTATCTCCATGGATTGCAGACTTTGTTGCAACCATTTCAGAATATAACATTACATTTTTACTTATTAGTCTTAAAAAGTAACGATCATGTCTATCTGTGCAATCCATCATAGGTGCTACAGAGACTGTTCTTTTCATAAAAATTTATTTTGAGCTTATTATAAAGTTGATTTTATTATTATTCAGACTTTTCTTCAGTAGGTGCTGTATCAACTTCTTCTTCGTTAGGAACTGCTTCGTTAGGAACTGCTTCGTTAGGAACTGCTTCGTTAGGAACTGCTTCGTTAGGAACTTCTTCGTTAGGAACTTCTTCGTTAGGAACTGCTTCGTTAGGAACTTCTTCGTTAGG
>Ga0209709_10005005_pt1 | contig 10544 bp, 11 predicted proteins | sample ArcticOcean_MG_C_2_FD_187435 | JGI IMG/M metagenome (GOLD analysis project Ga0209709, IMG submission 187435) | Marine microbial communities from western Arctic Ocean - ArcticOcean_MG_CB4_136 (SPAdes) (version 2) | ecosystem: Environmental > Aquatic > Marine > Oceanic | place: Arctic Ocean...
ATTTAGAAATTATTTGAGCTTCTTTTTTTAATTTAAACCAATAATAAAACTCATCTTTTTTATTAAAAGATTTCAAAATTTTTAAAGTTTTTGTATAATCTTTATTAAGATAATGATTTTCAGCCAATAAGGATAAATTGAATTTAAACTTGGGATTTAAGTAATGAGATATATTTAAATAAAAATTAGAATTTTCATAATCATTTTGAGACGAGTAGAGATTGGATACTAAGAAAAAAAATTCACTAATTATATCTGTAGTGTTGTTACATGAAAATATTTTTTTAAATTGTTCTGGCTTTTGATCTTCAATCCACTTTTTTCCCTGCGAAATAAGTAAAGATGAATTTAAGTAATCTATATTAGCAGTAATATTTTTTGCCTCTTCGTATCCATCATTTTCAATCAAATAATTTAAGTAAAAAAAAATATATCTTGTGTAGTCTGCATCATTTTGTGAATTAACCAATTTATCAAAATAAACTTTAGTGTCTTTATCATTCAAATAACATCTTTGAAAAACTTCATTAATGAAGGAAAAATTACCAAATTTATTTTTTGTTTTTGAAATTTTATTTTTCTCAAAAACATATAGATATTGTTTCAATGTTTCTGCAATTATTAGAGAAAGCCTATCATTGTTGATAAACTCATGAGACCTTTGCAAGTGTTCTTTGCTTCTTTTATAATTTTTTCTCTTAAGGCTGTCCAAAGCTAGGACCAAATGTGCTTCAAAAAAATTAGAATTATCTTGTGTTAAATTTTGCTTAATTTCGCTTGTAGCTTGTTGAACCTTGCCCTCAAGAACAAGTGTATATACATAGTTTTTAAGATAAGGATCGTGCTGTTTAATTAAAGACTTTGATGATCTAAAAAATTTTAAAGCCTGAGAGTTATCACTGTTCTTATAAGCAACGATACCGGAAAAATAGTTTGACAAATAGTGTGAATTAAAATCGTTTAAAGTCTTACTTTTTGAGTATAATGGGCCTTGATAAAACAATAATATTAAAGCAAACTTAAAAAACTTTATCAACATTGGGTCATTGTATGTCTAAAAAAGTAATAAATCAAAATACGAATTATGATTCGGAATTAGTAAATTCTATTGGATCTAATTTCATTTTTGACGAAAATCCTATCAATAGATTGAGGAATACTTCCAAAGATCAAAAAAAAGAGAATGATGTTAACCAGGTTGATAAAGAAAAAGAACTTAATGAATTAAAATTGCAAATAAACTCAATTAATGATTGTAGCTTAAAAGATAATTCAAAAAAAATAGTTTTGGGAGATGGAAATATCAATAGCCCTATAATGTTAGTTGGTGAGGCCCCAGGTGTGGAGGAGGATAATCTTGGTCTAACTTTTTTGGGTGACGTTGGAGATCTTTTAAGAAAGATGTTAATTGCAATAAACATTAAAAAAGAAAATATTTACTCTACTTATGCTGTAAATTTTAGACCACCCGAAGACCGAAAGCCTACCTCCACTGAAATCAAAAGATACTCTTATTTTTTGCAAAAACAGATTTCAATTATTAAACCTAAAATAATAATTCTTATGGGTAGTACTGCTATGGAGTCTTTAACGGGCTTGAATAGCAAGATTTCTATAGAAAGAGGAAAATGGAAAGAAGTAATTGTCCAAAATACTACCTACAATGTTATTATTACTTTTAACCCTTCGTACCTTTTAAGAGTTCCTGAAAATAAAAAATATTCATGGGAAGATTTGAAAATTATTCAAAAAAAAATAGATGCATTAGGATTAAAAGACAAACTTTAGAATGATAGAGTTGCATAAGAAGTATATAGATTGGTGGAAAAAAAAATTAAATCTATCTGATTATTCTATATTATGTGTCACATTTATTAAGGGTTTAATAATTGGACTGTTAATTTATCATTTCTTAATTATATAATGAATAAAATAATTGCAGGAGTCGATGAAGTTGGTAGAGGAAGTTTAATCGGCCCAGTTTATGCAGCAGCTGTAATATTAAATAGATCTATTAATAAAAAATTATTAAAAGATTCTAAAATTTTAACGAAAAATAAAAGAGAAGAGCTTGATAAATATATTAAAGAAAATTCTATATGGGCTATAGGTCAGGCATCAACTGAAGAAATTGAAAAAATAAACATACTACATGCAAGCTTGCTTGCAATGAAAAGAGCTATACTAAAATTAAATAAGAAACCTTCTCTCGTTTTAATAGATGGTAATAAATTACCAGAACTTAAAAATTATAAACTAAAATATGTAATTAAAGGTGACCAAAAAATTCCTAGCATTTCCGCAGCATCAATTATTGCAAAAGTCAGTAGAGATAAATTTATTACAAAACTTTCAAAACAATTTAATGATTATGGATGGGATACAAATTCAGGTTATGGAACCAAGGAACACTTAAGAGCAATTAATAAGTTTGGTATCACTAAGTATCATCGTAAAACCTTCTCACCTATTTGTGATATTTTATAGGTCTAACTTATAGAAACACAATATCTGGTTATTAAAAAAATCATAAACACAAATCGAATCCATTTAATTCAATCACAGGTTGACCGTTGAAACCGTTTGGAGTCTAATTGTTTTATATAAAATGGAAAACAATTTTAAAAATAAGATTATTAATGGTGACAGTCTTGAGGAATTAAAAAAAATTCCAAGTGAAACTTTTGATCTTGTTTTTGCTGACCCACCATACAATTTACAATTAAAGAATTCACTTACCAGACCAGATAGAACTAAAGTAAGTGCTGTTAACGATAAATGGGATCAGTTTGAAAGCTTTAAAAAATATGATGAATTTACAGTTGCTTGGCTTTCAGAGTGTAAAAGAATTTTAAAAAAAGATGGAGCTATTTGGGTCATAGGAAGCTATCATAATATCTTCAGAGTAGGAACTGCCATACAAAATTTGGGATTCTGGATTTTAAACGATGTTATATGGAACAAGAATAATCCAATGCCTAATTTTAGAGGAACAAGATTTACCAATGCCCATGAAACATTAATTTGGGCGTCTAAAAGTGAAAAGTCAAAATACACTTTTAACTACCAATCATTAAAATGTTTAAATGACGATCTTCAAATGAGATCAGACTGGAAACTGCCTATTTGCAATGGAGCAGAAAGACTTAAAAAAAATGGAAAAAAGGTTCACTCAACACAGAAACCTGAGTCTTTACTTCATAGAGTGTTATTAGCATCTTCAAACAAAGGTGACTTGATCCTAGATCCATTTCTAGGATCTGGAACTACCGCAACTGTTGCTAAGAAATTAGGTAGAAATTACTATGGAATTGAAAAAGAAAAAAATTATTTTAAAGCCGCTGAAGAAAGATTAAAAAAAACAAAACTAATAGAAGATGACTTCCTAGATACCCTTAAAAACAATAGGTCTAAACCAAGAATTCCTTTTGGGTCTTTAGTTGAGCTTGGAATAATAAAACCTGGAACGAGTATTTTTGACCAAAAGAAAAAAATTGTGGCTAAAATTATGGCTGATGGAAGTATCAAGCATAATCAATCTGAGGGATCTATTCACAAGGTTGCAGCAACAATTCTTGGCTCTGCAAGTTGTAATGGGTGGACTTATTGGTATTGCAATGTAAATGGTGTGAGTGTCCCAATAGATAACTTAAGACAAAAATTAATTGCTAATAATTAATTTTTATAAATTTTTCCTAAGTAGCTATTAATAAACTTATTATTTTTAACTAAATATTTCATTAAGGTGTTTCTGATCCAAATCAATAATGGATTGGAAAGATGAAAAGCAAAATAGTTAAATTTTGATTTCTGATTAATCATCTTAGTTCTTTTAATTCTCTCAACATTAAATTGATTATCTTCATTTTCTAAATTTTTATACAACTCATGCGCAACTTCTATTGATTGGGATGCGCCTTGTGCGAAAGTTGGTGGAAAAGCAAAAAAGGCATCACCTATAAGAAATGTGTTTTTATTTATTGGTTGATGTATTTCAGAACTAACAAATACTGGAAAACACCTAATATCTTTCAAATTTTTAATAATATCTGGGTCTATTTGTTTTGACATCTCAAATAAAATAGATGAAATAAAATCTCTTTTCTCAAATAAAGAATAATCAGATAGCTCATTAATACTAAGATTTTTTCTCAAAATACTAATAAAATTTAACTTACCCTTGTTATCAATTGGGTATGATACAGAGTGCAAATTAGGCCCTAAAGACAAAGATATGTTATTTGGATTAATGCCTTGAAGACTGTCGCGATCTATAGTTGCTCTTAAAGCAATGGATTTAAAATATTTTGGTTTAATTTCTTTTTTAGCGATTAATGATTTTGATTTTGAAAATGCCCCATCAGATATAACTAAATAATCACATTTAATTGAAGCACTGTTTTCGAAAGTTACTTCTATATTGTCATCCTCATAATCAATTTTAATGATTTTTTTATTATAGTTTATGAAATTATCAGGAAGTCGATTTTTTAAAAAATTAATTAAAGTAAATCTTTGCAGTGTTGTGTACTGGGCTTCAGTTTTATTAAAAACTGATATATTCAAATCACATATCTTCTTTTTACTTTTTAAAGAATAGAAATCTACTTTATCGGGATGAAATTTATCTTCTAAATTAATGTTCTGAAAACCTATTTCATTTAATAATTTAATGCTATTAACTGAAAGTTGAATGCCATAGCCCTTCTCCAAATTAACTGAATTGTTTTTTTCATAAATTGTGATTTCATAACTTGAGTTTTTTCTTAAAAGGTTTGCAATATATAATCCTGATATTCCACCACCTATTATTACTATTTTTTTCATTGATTTTTTTCTAAATAACTAAAAATCTTCTTAGTAAATGTTGGTAAAGTATAACCATCAAGCTTAGAGCTATCAATCCAAGAAGAGTTTGGAATTGATCCCTTTATCTTGGTAAATTGAACAATTATATTCATATTCATATTAGAGATTTTAAAGTTTAGGTCTTTTTCTAAATTTCTATTTTTGGGTATTTCATCCATAGGAAATATTTTTAAATTTTTTAGAAAATTAAATTTAGTATTTTTAATCAATAAAAATTGGTTGTTTTTTTTATAAACTTTTAATAAATAAAATTTGTTAATTTTTTTTTTTCTTTTTTTTATTATTTCAAAATCATTATTTTTAAAAGATTTACAATTTTTTGTTAAAGGGCATTGACCACATAAAGGATTTTTAGGTCGACAAATGAGTGCTCCTAGTTCCATTAAGGCTTGCGCATAGTCGCTCGCCCTAACTGAGGTACCCAATATATATTTTTTACTAATAAGGTTTTCTTTTGAAACTTCACTAATTAGCTTTAAATTTAATAACCTTTTAATTACTCTTTCAATATTTCCATCTAGTGGAATAAATGGCTTATTAAAACCGATTGCCATAATTGCGTTTGCCGTATACTCACCTATTCCAGGTAATAGCTTTAGCTCTTCAATGGTGCTGGGCAATCTTCCTTTGAAATTTTTTTCTAATATCTGCGCTGTCTTTTTTAAATTTCTAACTCTAGAGTAATAACCTAGACCCTCCCAATATTTTAAGAGTTTATGCTCATTAATTTTTGCTAATGAGTTTATACTAGGGATGTCTTTTATAAAATTATTAAAATATGGAACCACAGTTACAACCTGTGTTTGTTGCAACATAAATTCACTCACTAATGTGTAATACTCCCTTTTAACTTGGGAGAGTTTTTTTCTCCAGGGTAACGATCTTTTATTATTATCGTACCAATAAAGAATTTTTTTTGTTAGTATAGATTTTATCATATGCAATTTAAAAATAATACTAAGCAGAGGTTTAAAACTATTCAAGGTTTAAGATCTTTTAGAGATACTTTGCCGACAAACATAAAAAAAATAATCAAAAAAAAAGGTCACATATTCTCTGAAACTCTAAATAACTGGAAATACATCGTTGGAAATGAAATTTTTCAAATATGTTATCCAAAATCATTTAAAAATTCTAATAGGTTTAGTGTAAGTACTCTACATGTAATGGTCAAAAGAGGTCACGAAGTAGACTTAGAATATTCAAAAAAAGAAATGATGGATAAAATGAATAGTTTCTTTGGTTATACCGTTGTTGAGAAATTAAAATTTATAAGTTTTGATGATGCTCAAACTAAATTTAAAAAGATAGATGAAAATGTGAATCATGTGACAAATAGTAAATATACAGATAGGATTAATGATATTAAAAATGATAAAATTAAAAAATCGTTATTAGAATTAACTAAATTATTTAAACAAAGATGAAAAAAATAGTCCCAATATTATTTATTATACTGTTTAGCTTTACTGCCGCACTCTTTGCAAAGGACAATCAGTCTATCAAAAGAATTTCTGTAGGTGAAAAGAATGCTAAAATCACAATAATTACCTATGAGTCATTAACATGTGGTCACTGTGCAGACTTTCATAAAAATGTTTATCCAAGCCTTAAAAAAGATTTTATAGAAAAAGGTTTGGTGAGAATTGAATTTAGACACTTTCCTTTAGATATTGCAGCTTTTAATGCCTCTAAAATTGGACAATGCAATAATGATGGCAATGCAGATTTGTTAAATATTTTATTTTTAGGCCAAAAAAAATGGGCAAGAGGAAAAACACCAGAGGAAGCTACAATATATTTGAAGAAATTTTTAAAAGATGAAGGTGTAAACATAGATTTTGAGAAATGTTTAAATGATAAAAATATTGAAGATTATGTTTTAAATGATCGAATCGAAGGTGTAAAAAAATTTAAGGTGAATGCCACTCCTACGATAATAATTAATGATAAAAAGTTTGATAAAGCACTAAATTATAAGAATTTAAAAAAATATCTCGAAAAACTGATATAAGTTAGTTCATGGAGTTTAAAAAAATCCAATTAAATGGATTTAAATCATTTGCTGAAAAAACAAATTTTTTGATCGAGGATGGGTTAACCGGAATTGTTGGTCCTAACGGTTGTGGAAAATCTAACATTGTAGAATCTTTAAGATGGGCAATGGGAGAAACCTCTGCAAAAAGTATGCGAGGTTCCGGAATGGAAGATGTTATTTTTAATGGAACGTCAAACAAAGCATCAAAAAATATAGCTGAAGTTTCGATCGTTGTAGATAATGCAAGCCATGAGGGTCCCATGCTATACAAAGACATGGATCAAATTGAAGTTAAAAGAAAAATTGAAAAAGATAAAGGCTCTAAATTTTATATAAATAATAAAGAAGTTAGAGCTAGAGATGCTCAAATGTTTTTTGCAGATTTGTCTACCGGTGCTCATTCACCATCAATGATAAGCCAAGGACGTATTGGAGCCCTAGTAACTGCAAAGCCTACAGACAGACGTGCAATCTTAGAGGAGGCGGCTAATATCTCAGGATTGCATGTTAGAAGACATGAGGCTGAGCTTAGGTTGAATGCTGCAGAAGTTAACCTAAAAAGAGCAGATGAATTAAGAAGACAACAAGAAAAGCAATTGGCAAATCTTCAAAAACAAGCTGAAGAAGCTATAAAATATAAGCTTATATCTGAAGAAATTAAAAAAATTGAAGCTGGGTTATATTATTTAAAATTATTAGATATCGATAATGAAATTAAAATAGAAAATGAAATCAATAACGAAGCTACGGGAGAGGTAAATGATTTCAATCAACAGATTGCTCAATTTGAAAATTTAATTAAAAGCGAAACAGATAAAGTATCTCCATTAAGAGAAAAAAATATTGAAAACCTCTCAAGAATTCAGCGGTTAAATTTAGAACTACAGAATTTAGATGAAGAAAATATAAGAACTCAAGAGGAGATAGAAAATTTTAAAAAATCACTAAAAACTATTGAAGAAGATATTGATAGAGAAAAAGGTATCGTAATTGATGCAAATTCAAATGAGAAAAGGTTAAAAGTGGAAAAAAATGAGTTAATAGAAATAGACTCTAAATATTTTGAAACTGAAAAATTATCAAATGAAGACCTCGAAAAAGCAAAACACCAACTTAAAGAAGAGCAAAAAGCCGTAGACAGAATTATTGAAATATTTGCGAATGGCAACATTAATATCAGCATTGACCCAGTTAAAGAGGTTATTAATACAATCGAAAAAATCAAGGAATTAATAAACAATAATGAGGCTAACCAAGCTCTTACGTTACTAGATAGAACTAAAATAGAATTAAAAAACTTCTTAAATAATCTAGCTAACGATGAAAGTAGAAATAAATTAACTGACATCAATGAAAAAAATGACAATATAAAGTTACTTCAAGAAAAATATGCTGATAGCTTTAGCAAAAATCAATCAATTAAAAAAGAATCTATAAAAAGAAATGAAAGAATTAAAGCTATTGAAACTGAAGTTGAAAGTTGGAAAAACCTACTTTCAAACTCTGAAAAAATGGTAGCAGAGCTAACTGAGAGAAAAAATAAACTATTATCACAATTAAATGAACGTGACCAGCAACCTAAAGCTCAAGCAGAGAAAAAAGGACAAGCTACTGAAGGTCTAAGAATTTCCGAAAATGAAAAAATTGAAAATGAAAAAATAATTGAAAAAACTGACAAAAAGATTAATTCATTAAGACTTGAACTGAATGAGGTCCAAGAAAAATCTATTCAAATAAGAGAAAGAAAAGCAAGCGCTGGCGCAACTATTGAAGGATTAAAAAAACGTAAAGATGACTTGTTGGAAAGAGTTAGCTCTGAACTTAATATTAAAGAAAATGATATCCTTGAAAATTCTAATTTGAATGGTGTTGAGGAGCTACCAGATTCAGTTGCTCAAGAAGAGGCCTTGGATGAAAAAAAGAGACAAAGAGAAAAACTTGGGTCAGTTAATTTAAGAGCTGATGAAGAAACAAATAAATATAAAATTGAAATTAAAAAAATGGAACAAGATAGAGAAGATCTTGTATCTGCAATTATTAAATTGAAAGAGAGTATTAATGAATTGAATCAAAAGGGAAGGGAGAGGCTTTTAGAAGCTTTTGAAAAAGTTAATAGAAAGTTTAATGAAGTTTATACAAAATTATTTAATGGTGGAAATGCAAAATTAGAATTGGTTGATTCTGATGATCCACTAGAAGCAGGTTTAGAAATGTTGGTGAGTCCTCCTGGTAAAAGACTTCAATCTATAACTTTATTATCTGGTGGCGAACAAGCTCTAACTGCCTTATCTCTTATCTTTGCTGTGTTCCTAACTAATCCATCTCCAATCTGCGTTTTAGATGAGGTTGATGCTCCATTAGATGACGCTAACGTGACAAGATTTTGTAGTCTCCTTGAGGACTTAACAAAAATAACTAACACTAAATTTATTATTGTAACTCACCACGCTCTAACAATGTCTAAAATGAATAGACTTTATGGGGTAACTATGCCTGAAAAAGGTATTAGCCAGCTAGTAGCTGTTGATTTGCAAAAAGCTGAGAGTATGGTTGCTTAATAAATAAATGCCAAAAGATTCGCTTAAAACTCGCCTAGAAATTGCAAAATCTAAAATTGCTAAGAGAAACCTTTATAAGAACAATGAACCAACCTCCTCTATAGGAACTGCTTTTAAATTAAGTACAGAATTAGTGTCAGCAGTGGCAATTGGGACAATTATAGGGTTTATTTTAGACACGACCTTTGGTACTAAACCCTGGTTAATATTAATATTTTTTTTTGTAGGCGTAGTTGCTGGTATAATTAATGTATTCAGGTCTGCAAAAAATATGCAAGAATAGACTTAAAAAATTATGGCAACAAATCCAATGCACCAATTCGAAGTTTATAGAATTGGACCAGAAATAAAGTTAGGCGCGATAGATATATCATTTACAAATGCAAGTTTGTTTATGGTCATTAGTTCTTTAGCAATACTATTAATTTTTAATCTTGGATCAAAAAAAAATTCATTGCTACCTAGCAAAGTTCAACTTCTAGCAGAACTAAGTTACAGCTTTGTTTCAAAAATGATTAGCGACACAGCTGGATCTAAAGCAAAACCATATTTTGCATTTATCTTTTCCTTGTTTATGTTTGTGCTGTTCTGCAACATGTTTGGGATGATTCCTTATGCATTTACAGTAACTAGCCACATCATTGTTACTTTTATTTTAGCTTCATTTATTTTTGTTGGGGTAACAATAATTGGTTTTATGAAACATGGCTTAGGCTATTTAAAATTATTTGTACCAAGTGGGGTACCAGCAGTTCTTCTGCCATTAATCGTTGTTATTGAGATTATTTCTTATTTAAGTAGACCTGTAAGTCTTTCTGTTCGTTTATTTGCTAACATGATGGCCGGTCATACTATGATGAAAGTTTTCGGTGGCTTTGTAATAAGCCTCGGGATAGTTGGTGGATGGCTTCCACTGAGTTTTTCGGTTGCACTAACTGGTTTGGAAATACTAGTTGCTTTTCTTCAAGCATATGTTTTTGCAATCTTAACCTGCATCTATTTAAACGATGCATTAAATTTACACCATTAACTAACATAAGGAGGATATAATGGAATTAGAAGCAGCAAAAATGATCGGA
>Ga0209709_10005007_pt1 | contig 10538 bp, 8 predicted proteins | sample ArcticOcean_MG_C_2_FD_187435 | JGI IMG/M metagenome (GOLD analysis project Ga0209709, IMG submission 187435) | Marine microbial communities from western Arctic Ocean - ArcticOcean_MG_CB4_136 (SPAdes) (version 2) | ecosystem: Environmental > Aquatic > Marine > Oceanic | place: Arctic Ocean...
TAAACTTTAGATAAGCCGTTAATGGATATTTGAATCTCAGACATTTGTTAAGGTGTATATAGTTATTAATACACCTTTTACAATTTATTAGGTCTATTTAATAGATCCTTTTATTTTCCAAAATGCAGTCGGTAGAAAAGTTGCGATAATAAAAGATAAAAACAACAATGACTGAGACACAAAAGCTGGAAAAGTATCTACTGGCAAAATTATACCAACTAACAAGCTCTTTGAAAAATCAGGAGCTGGGAATAAAAGAAACCCTCCAATTAATCCAATAATGATTGAGATGTATGCAGTTTTTTCATTCAACTTTTTATCATAGAAACTATAGAAAACTGTTAATACAAACGCACAACAAAATAAATCAGCCAGCAAGAATAAGTATAAAACACTAAATCCTTTTGAAGCAATTGCAAAAGCTACAATTGAAAGCACTACTATGAAATATCTTGATAGAGTTAAGTAATCAGCTTTCTGACTTAAATTAAAAGTCGCTTTACCATCAACAACTATTAAACTTGATATCGCATTAACTAAAGTATCAACAGTGCTTATAGTTAAAGATAATCCAAGAATTACAATAACTAGTGATAAAAATTCTGCCTGCTCACTTAGTAATAAAGAAAAGAAACCAAGGTCAGGAACAACTTTTGGATCAGCTGATACTGCAACTAGTCCACTAAAGCCCATAAAAAAGACAATTGGAATAATTACGATGAACGCTACTATTAAACTTTTCTTTAATACTTCATTATTTTTAGCAGCATAAATTCTTTGCCAATTTCCTTGATGAAAGAGATTGGTTGCAGCAACTGCAATAAAGAAAGTTAATCCTGCAGTATAGTTTGGAATGTAACTGCTACTTAATAAGTGAGGACTTTTTTCTTTAATAAATGAGAATGAAAATTGATCACCTGTAAATGATGTTAGATAAAAAACTGATATTAAAAACAAAGCTATAATTACAATCATTTGAATATTGTCAGTAAAGATTGAAGCTCTTAACCCACCATACAATGTGTAACTAAGTGTTGCGATCAGGATGATTAATGAAGTAACCCAAAGTTCTGTGCCTGAGATATAATTGATCAATATTGCAACAGCTGTGACTTCTGCACATAAAAAAACAAACATATAAAATACTGTCATAAGCAAAATAAGTTTAAATAAACTCTTACCAAACCTTTTTCTTAAAAATTCAATTAGAGTTGAGCCTTTTGGAAACTCAGTTCTTATTTTTTTTCCAAGTGAAATTAAAAAGATCATTGGAAATGCTGTTCCTAACGCATAACCAATCACAGCCCCTATTCCACCCCATGTTGCAGCAGATGCTGGACCAAATAAAATCCAAGCCCCAAGCGCAGATGCAATTAGACTTGTAGTTAGTGAAAAGAAACCAATATTTCTATTTGCTGTTAAATAATTATTAATTCCTTGATATTTTTTAGAGTAAATTAAACCTACTACTGTAAAAATTAAGCTTATAGTAATGACGAGTGTTAATGATGTTGATTGACTTATAAAGTATGTTTTATTCATTGTTCTCCCTTTCTGAATTACCGGACAGGTTATTAGGGTTTATTCTCAGTCAGTTACGACACCCCTAACTAATTATTAACTCAATTAATAAAAAAAGTAAAACTTTAAATAAATTTGTCACAAAATAAGGATTATAAAAGAGTGGCCTGGACACGAGGTAAAATAACGTCCATTCTCATTCCTCTACATTGCTAGTTTCATAATGTGAATTAGTATTTAGGTGTAAAATTGTTACAGTATTAGGATAATTTTATTTAATATTTTTTTTAATTTTTTTTCTGGGTTGAAAACACAAATCTGCAATGAATGGTTTCGCTGTAAAAATATGCGTTAAAACAAAATTATTTTTTGTTATTAAATTCATAAGCTCACTAAGCTGATATTGGTTTTTAAAAGTAGTGTGATTATGTCTTGTCTCGACTAATAAAAAATTGCTATTTAGTAGAGTTTTTTTTGCTCCTTTTATTACTTCAAGCTCATATCCTTCAACATCAATTTTGATACCATAAGATCCTCTAGTTTTAATACCTTGCATGATGTGATCGAGTGTTCTCACCTTTATCATTCTACGTTCAACAGGCTTGCCTTCAAAATTTTTTTTTGTAACAGATAGTAATGTAGATCTTCCAATTGCTTTTTCTATATTTATCTTTTTTAATTGATTTTTTGACCCAACAGCAACTTTGCAGAAAGTATAATTAGAATTTTTAAGAATTTTCTTTGTTATTGTTTCTGATTCTTCCAGTGGATCAATACAAATTATTTTTTTTTTTTTATATTTTTTCCAAAGATCGTGGGTTCCTTCTCCAATACCTATGTCTATAAAATTATCTATTTTTGGGAGTGTGGAAAGCTGTCCCCAATCAATATACATACCAGTTTTTTTATAATATATAATTTTTTTCATATTTTAATTTTACACTAAATCTGAATGGAATTCATTCATAAGTTTTTAAAGTGTTTAGATTAATTTTGACAATTTTTTCACAAAATAAGAGTAATATAGCATGAACTGAATGATTGAATAACAGAACGCCTCTAATAACCCTCTATTATCATTTATATTCGTATTAGTTAAATAAAATTTCTAATGGTAGGGGGGCTTCTGGGTATTTTTCTTTACACATTCTTTCATAATTTTTGCAAAGTGTTGAGATGGTTTCATGAGCCTCATCTTTAGACATTAAAAATTTTATAAGAGTATCTCTTTCTTTTTTTATTTCTTTAATATCTTGACCTCTAAGAAACTCTCCTGTTTCAACTTCCCAGTAAGTATCATTTAATTCTTCTATTTTTAATTCATTAAGTTTTTTCTGTAATTCAAGAATTATTTCATCGTTTGATTTGCTATCTCGCATAGGAGAGTTTGTTAATTTTCCCAAGCATTTATCCTCTAAATCAGCTAAAAAAGTATTAAAGGGTTTGCCTTCAGCTAACCCTTTAAAGTGATTACTTTCAAAGTATTTATCAATTGCTTCATTGATTGTGATTTTATTTTTACCCTTTACAACAGCGACTTGTACATAGATTTCTTGGCTGATATATTCATTTAGATAGTCTTTAATTTTACCTGATAGCATTTTTAAAATATATTAATTAAGTTTAATTGTATAATTGATGGAATGAGATAGACAAGTAGAATTGATATCTAAACATACTATTTGGTAGTTTTTAATTTTTATTAGCTTTTTCTTAATACAATGTCTATTATTATGTTATTGTCTAATCATGTTGTTTAGGCAGTTATTTGATAAAACCTCAAGTACATATACATATCTTGTAGCCTCTGCTAAAGGTAGAGAAGCTCTCATCATTGATCCTGTGTTAGAAAATGTTGAAAGATATATCTGTTTATTAAAAGAACTAGATTTAAAGTTAGTTAAAGTAATAGATACACACATCCACGCAGATCATATCTCTGGAATTTCAGAACTTAGAGATCAAACAAATTGTGTTACTATTATGGGTGACAAAACACCTACAGATATTGTCTCAATGCAAGTTTCAGATGAAGAATTAATCAAAATTGATGGTCTTGAATTTAGAGCTTTATTCACACCAGGACATACATCTGAAAGTTTCAGTTTTTTAATGAATGATAGAGTTTTTACAGGTGATACATTGTTAATTAGAGGAACTGGACGTACTGATTTTCAAAATGGTGATCCTCAAGACTCGTATAATTCGATATTTAATAAATTACTAAAATTACCTGATGAAACCTTAGTTTATCCAGCTCATGACTATAAAGGAGATGCCGTAAGCACTATTTTAGAAGAAAAAAAATTTAACCCTCGATTGCAAGTAAAATCAGCAAATGAGTATATTGAAATTATGAATAATCTTAATTTATCAGACCCTAAATTAATGGATGTAGCAGTTCCTAGTAACTTAAAACTTGGAATAGACCGTGAAAAACAAAAAGCTAATAACGGTATTGAACCTAATGAGTTTAAAAGTTACTTGCTAGAACAAGATATAATTTTAATCGACCTAAGAGAGCAAGGTGAAGTTGACAAGATCGGCAAAATTAAAGGTAGTAAAAGAATTTCTTTTCCAGAAATAAATAATTACTTAAATAAAAATAAAACTAAATTATACAATAAAAAAATTTTATTTTATTGTGCTATCGGTCAAAGATCTACTTTAGCTGTTCAAATATCAAAGTCCTATCAATGTGACAAATGCTTACATTTAATTGGTGGTTTAAAAAATTGGAAGCAATCAGGTTTAAACTTAATTAAATAAGCTTTAAAATTTATTCTTAAATAAATCAGTATTTGACTGGTGTTATTTAAAAATTAATAAAAATTGCTAGTAAGCAGTGAGTTAATATACTTAGAATTTTTTGAGAGCCGTGTAATACCAGGCATAAGATTTCTCAGATAACCATCTAAATTGGATGAATATTTAAATTCCAATATAATATCATTGATATTAATAAAAAAATTTTCGATATAATTAATCATTTTTTTATGTTTTAAATCAAAGTCAAGTGTAGCTCTAATTTTCTTATCAGCAGAAATTAAATAAATCCTTCTATAACTTGTCATTGATACAGGTTGTAAGTTTTTTAGTGGCAATAATTCATTTATATTTTTAGTCAAATTAGAAAGGCTATTATTATTTAATGTTTTTTTATTAAATTTGTCAAGTCTGTAAAATATTTTATGACCTTGAAAATTTTTTTTAATTTTATTTTCTAATATTGGAGTAGTAAATAACTCTGTATTTTTTCCATACCATCTTACTCTGTGCTTCTCTCTATTACTTATGCCGTCAAGATTATCTAAGGCTGATTTTAAATTTAATGTATCAAAATAAATACTATTAACTACTCTTTCATTAAATTGTTCTATAAAAAATAATTTACTACTAAGTAAGCTTAATAATAAAGTTTCTTTATCAATATTTTGAAATACCCATTTTCTCTCATATCTAAAATCATTTTTTATCATTAAATTTTATCTTCAGGCTTGTAAATTTTATCTATAATATTAATGGTAATATCTTTTTGGGCATTATTATTAATAGTAAACTCAGATGGCTTATCCTTCATATATAATATTTTATAATTTTGATATTTAATATTTTTAACTTTTAATACAGGAGCTTTATATTCATTCTTTTTTATATATGTAGCAAAGGGAATTCTTACATTGGTGGTGTTAATATTTTTTGCATTAACACTTGATCCATCCTTACTAACAATACCTAAGTACGATTCTTTGATTAATATATCGTTAATTTCTACGTATGAATTTTCACCAGCACTAATAGCTTTATCACCTATATTTTCAAAATAAATATCAGATATAGTTACATTACTTTCAGAAAAATCTATTGCATCATTTTTAATATTTGCTATTTCCAAACTGTCTATACTGCCTTCACCGTTATCAACATCAATCGCATCTGATAATATGTTTTTGATAGTTCCATTTCTTATTAAAAAATTAGAGTTAACTATATTGATTGCATCCTCAGAAAAAATATTTTTAATTTGAAAATCTTCTATTCTTATTTTAGAATTATAAATATTTATTGCTCCATATAAAATATATCTATCAAATAAAATATTTTTTGAATTTCCTTTCAAATTTTCAAAAGCTACATTATGAAAATAATTTTCATTAATTGTATTTCTTATGAAAATACCCCCACCGTTATTATTTTTTTTTCCCATAATTTTTATGGGTGGATTAATTTTTGGATTACCTCCATCTATATAAAATGATGATTCTGATATTATAAACGATTCATTTATTAGTATTATCTCTTCATTTTGAAGAATTTTTACAACAAAGTTTTGAGGAATAGTTATTGTTCTATTAATAATAGTATTTTTTTTTTTTAGTCTTAGTATTTTTCCTTTTCTATAGAAGTGTTCTAAATAAGCATCTTTTGGTATATTTGTGCTATTTACATATTGTGAACTTAGTGGGTCTATCTTTATAAAAAATTTATTTTTATAAATTTTGTCCACAATTAAAGCCTTATTACATTGAATTTCATCATTTATTTTATTATCTAAAATTATAAAATGACTTTTTTGATCAAGAGATTGGTTAAATCTATAAATTAATTCTTTATTTAATAAATTATTTTTGCAATAAATTTTTTCTAAAACCAGACTTTTGTCTGAAAGCTGCACTAATTCTAAAAAATTCCAGTTTTTTATTTCAATACGGTTACCAAATTGTGTGATTAAAAAATTAAATGATTTAGAGGACAATTTTGACTTCAATCTATTTCCTCTTTCATATACTTCATTTTTATTAAAATAATATAATCCAGGACCAAAAGAATATGTGTTATCTACATAGAAATAATCACCATAAATTTTTGCATTTATTTTTAAAATATCATTTTTTCTTTCTTTAAAAAATTTATCTAAAAATTTTTTAGAAGTTATTTTATTAATGTTTTTTTTATATTGATAAAAAAAATTTTTATTTGGTTTGTCAAACTTATAGTAAAAAAATTTGTGTGTTAAAGGATTTGGGCAATTTTTGATATCTTTATTACATGATATTGCTAGTTCAAATGATGCTCTACTATTTCTGTAATATCCCTTACTCCAATCAAGTATATTTTTATTATAATCTACAACTGCCCTATGACCATCGAAAGGTATTGGTTCAAATTTTGCACTTAATGGGTTGTAATAAAATTTCACACTTTTAAGTAAAGTACCATGATCATAATAGTTAATATCTGACGCTGCAAAATACCAAGCCCATTTTTCAATATCAAATACATCTTCTAATTTTCGGTTGTCATTAAAAAATTCTTTAAGCAAATTATGAGCAGACAATGTTAATTTAATATTTTCTTTTGATAGCCAGGTTTTTTTATTGTAAACTTGAAAAACTATTTCTTTACCACTTTTGTTATTTTGCTCGGAGTTCCATTCTTCTTTTAAAGCAAAAATTGGTCCATTTCTTTTCTTGTTTCTCTCTATAACAACCTTATCAAAACCTTCCTCTAAAACGTAGAGACCTTTGTCCTCACCATTAATCTTAAGGTTAATAAACTCATATTTAATCTCAATTAAGTTACCAGATTGCATAAACTCATGAAAAAGCCACTCATGAATATAATTTCGGGCCCTAGGTTTCATTAATGAAAACTTATTTAATCCTAAAATTTTTTTATTATTATCTAGTTCAATTTTATAAGATGCCTTATCTTTTTCATTAAAATGAATTGCTCTATCTCCTTTTAAGCGCAAATCAATTTTATGTTTCTGTTTATTAAACTGTATAGAAGCGGGCACTTCATTGAAATTGTAGCTCATGCCACTACCAATTTTTGTAACACTTTTTCTATCCTCTTCTAAAATTAATTGATTTTTAAAACTTATATTAATATTGATTTCTGGAATGTTTATAAAATAACCATAAATAATTTGAGGAATTATTTGTGGTATGTTCATATAGTTATTGTAAGATGACTTATACAGTCTATCTAAAAAAATTTTTTTATAATTGCCCCAATAGCCTGTTTTCAAAATTAAAAATATAAATATTAAGAATAAACTTACACTTAAAAAAAAATAATATTTTAAAAATCTATAGGTAGAATTTACTTTGACTTTAGCTTTTTTTATTTTATTTCTGATAATCATTTATATAAAATGATTAAATTGCAATAATATCACTTTGTGCAACTACAACTTTTACATTCTTTTTTTGTATGGAATTAATAACACTATTTAATGCTTTAAAATCTTTTATTTGGATTTGAAAATTTAAAGTTGTGCTATTATCAGATTTAACTAGTGATATTAATTTTATAAAATTTGATTTTTTTAATAATAAATTTTTTAAATTTTCTATTTCTTTCTCTTTAGCGTTAAAATTACAAATTATTGACAGGCTTAATTTATCTAAATTTTTTATTTTGCTTTTTCTCGTAGATTTAGAATAAAGAAATATTATAATTAAAATAACAATTATACCAATTAGGATGACTTGAAACTGCCCTGCTCCACACGCAAGCCCAATGGATATAATTAAAAAAAGATAAACTAATTCTTCTGGCTCTTTTATTGCTGCTCTAAAACGAACGATAGATAAGGCACCAACTAAACCCAGCGAAAGTGCTAAAGAAGACTTTACGATTGTTATAATAATAGTGGTTGTAACCGCAAGTATTATAAAATTCTTAGAAAATTCTTCTTTATTAGATAGTGTTGTGGAAAATCTTTTGTAAAATTGCTGAACTAAAAAACTTAAAAATATTGAAATTATTAAACTAATGATGAAGGTTTCTAAATTTATAGCAATATTTTGTGTCGCTAAAATTTTTAAACTTGATGAATCCATAAAATATTATTTTCTAGTTAATAAATAAAGTGTTTATAAACTATTTTTCATTATTTATTAACACATTATTTTAATAAGTTTTATCTACTAATATCCTATCTATATCTTTAGTAGTTAAATACCGTTTTAGAAATGCTTTTTTAATCACATTATAAAGTATTTTTATTGTTCCACTTTAATCTAAATCTAACTAATCTATCTAGTTTTTATTATTTTTAACACCTCATAACACTTTATTAATAATAAAAATAGTCAGCTGTTAAGTAATTAATGTTTATTTATTTTTTAATTTAATAGTGTTTTAACTATCTATTAGGAAAGCCATCACTTGTATAAAATTTTCTTATTTTTTGCAAAGACAGATAATAAGCACATTCCCTAAATGACTTTTTTATTTTTTTTCTTACACTTAATATTTCATTAAATGCATTACTCATCGCATCCTCTAAACCAGAAAAAGTTAAATCTTCTTCATCAGCACCATGCATAATTTCACTAATTAACTTAGGGTCTGTTTTTGTTTTTGTTCTCTCATCAAGTAAATTTACTAAATCTAATATCTTTTGTTCTTGGAATCTTTTTTCAACTCTTCCAAAACGAATGTGAGAAATATTTTTTACCCATTCAAAGTAAGAAACAACAACCCCACCTCCATTTACGTAAATATCTGGTATAATCATTATTCCCTTTTTATATAAGGTTTTATCAGCCTCAAAGGTTATTGGGCCATTTGCTGCTTCTATAATTAACTTTGTTTTGATCTTATCTACATTATCTTTTGTTATTGAATTTTCTAATGCTGCAGGAATTAAGATATCACACTTAATTTCCATAACTCCTTTTGGGTTTTTTTTATAAACTCCTAGTTTGGGGTTATTTATATTTTTATTCTTTTGAAAAAATTTTTTAAGTTCAGTTATATTTATTCCTTTTTCATTATATAAATAACCTTCGCGCTCACCTACTGCTATAATTTTACCTTGATCTCTATTATATAAATGCTTAGCTAGATTGCTTCCAACATTTCCAAACCCTTGAATTACTATAGAGTTATCTTTTAGTTCATTTCTTAATTTTAATTCTTTAACTACATCTTTATGTCTAAAAATCTCTCTTATAACCTCTTCAATTCCTCTGCCTGTTGCCTCAGTTCTTCCAACAATACCACCACTGTGTAATGGTTTTCCTGTTACACAACCTCTATAATTTATATCCTCAGGTCTCAAAGCTTTATATGTATCTTTGATCCAATCCATTTCTCTTTCTGATGTACCTACATCTGGTGCAGGAACATTTAATGCTGGTGAAATAAAACCTTTGTTTATTAGCTTTGTTGCAAATGCCTTGGTAATAACTCTAAGTTGATTTTCTGTATAATTTTTTGGGTTAATCCTCAAGCCTCCTTTAGATCCACCAAAAGGAATATCAACAATTGCACATTTATAAGTCATCAATGACGCTAAAGCTTCAGTATCATCTTGATCAACATCTTCTGAATACCTCATTCCACCTTTACTGGGCAAAATATGCTCTGAGTGCACTGCTCTCCAACCCGTGAAGTTATGAATAGTTTTATCTAATTCAACTCCCACATTTACTTTGATTAAAGAGTGAGTGGATTTAATATGTTCTAAAAGGTCTTTTCTAAAATTTAGATTTTTTGCTGATTGGTCTACATACAAATCTACATTTTCTTTAAAGCTCATAATGTTTTATTCTTTCATCTTATTTATATTGTTTAACTTACCCAAACTAATATAATATTACTCTATGCGAATACTCCTAACTTTAATATCGTTTATATTCTTAAATGAGGCTTCTTACTCTCATAGTCATTTTCCAATAACTAGAGAATCGACTTTAATGATTGCTAGAGGGAAAATTATCTATGAAAGTTACTGTGTGAGTTGTCATCAAGTTAATTTGATTGGTGCAGAAAATTGGAAAGGCGTAGATGAAGATGGTCATAGAAAAGCACCTCCTTTAAACGGTACGGGTCATACCTGGCACCATGATGATGCTACTCTTCACAATATCGTTAAATATGGTTTAGCAAAAATCGTTAAAAACTATGAGGGAAAAATGATTGGCTTTGGTGACAAAATAAATGATAAACAAATAGATTCTGTTCTATCATATATAAAAAGTCATTGGGAAGATGAAATA
>Ga0209709_10005008_pt1 | contig 10537 bp, 9 predicted proteins | sample ArcticOcean_MG_C_2_FD_187435 | JGI IMG/M metagenome (GOLD analysis project Ga0209709, IMG submission 187435) | Marine microbial communities from western Arctic Ocean - ArcticOcean_MG_CB4_136 (SPAdes) (version 2) | ecosystem: Environmental > Aquatic > Marine > Oceanic | place: Arctic Ocean...
CCTTATTTTTTTATAATATTTCTTATATTATTAATAGGAGCATTTGTTTTAAAAACCCATGATGATTTTCCAGCTTATCATTTTTCATACAGTCATTATTTAACAGAAAATTCATTGATATTTGGGTTAGGCCAATTTAATCTTGGTTATAGAACTCCATCTTCAATTTTTTATCTAAATTCATTACTTTATTTACCGTTTGTTAAATATTTTATGTTTCACATGCCGGTAATTTTAATTATGGGTTTTTCAAATTTAACTTTATTAATTAAATTAAAAAAAAATATAGATAATAATCAAATAACTTTTGTTACTTACTTTACGTTATTAGTACTTATTTTTATCAATATTTTTTTTTATAGAATATCAGAACATGGAACAGATAAATCAGCCATGATTTTGATATTTTTATTATTCATAGAAATTATGTTATTATCTAACTTCAAAATTAATATTTCCAATCAAATTTCAAAAATATATATCTTAATAGGATTAATTATTTCATTTAAGGCATTTTATATACTTTATGGAGTATTTTTTTTAGTGATTTTAAATCATCTTCTAAGAAATTTTAATATTATGGAGACATTAAAAAAAATTTTTTATAATACTTTTTTCATTTTTTTATTTGTTATTTTTTCATTAGTAATTTTTAATAATTTTATTATATCTGGATGCATGATATATCCTGTTAAATTGACTTGTTTACAACCTATATGGGCAATTTCATTAGAAGAAGTTTCTGTATTAAACGATTGGTATGAGCAATGGTCCAAAGCAGGAGCTGGCCCAAATTTTAGAGTTAAAAATCCATCTGAATATATTCAATATTTTAATTGGGTTAACAACTGGATGGATATGTATTTTTTTAATAAAATGTCAGATTTTTTATTGGGATTAACTTTATTGTCAGGAATTATATATTTTACTTTTAAATCTAAAATAATAATTAAAATTAAAAAAAGAAAAGTACTATTGATTTTAACAGTAATTTTTATTTTATTATTTGAATGGTTTTACAATCATCCTGCCTTAAGGTATGGAGGGTATTGTTTAATTGCTTCAATTTTTTTTATTTCTGTATCATTATTATTAGAAAAATTTTCTATTTCGAAAGAAAAGTTAATCAAAAAAATAAAGTATCTTATAGCAATTACTATTTTAGTTTTTATATCAAGAAATATTAATAGAATAAACTACGAGGTTAAAACTTATGGCTATCAACCACTTAAAGTAACATATTATGATATTAAACCAAATTTTTTTGATAATGCAAAAAGAATAAAAATACTTATTGATCAATATGAAGAATGTATTGTTAACAAAAAAAATTGTGATAGCGATAGCACCTTTAAAATGAAAAAAATATTTGGTAAGTACGTGATTTATAAAAGGTAATGATTAACTATATCTCAATTTTAGTTTTAAATTTTTTTGATTATTTTTATAAAAAAAAGATATCAAAATTTATAAACAAAAATAAATTAGCTGATATTGATATATTTTTAGATGTGGGGGCACACAAAGGAGAGTCTATTAATTTTTTTTTAAAAAATTTAAATATAAAAAATATATACTCTTTTGAGGCAAGCAAAATTAATTTTGGTGAATTAAAAAAAAGGTTACCAAGTTTAACTAAGAAATTTAATAAAACTAATATCTATATAGAGAATATTGCCCTAGGTGCAGAAACAAAAAAAGTCATTTTAAAGCAGTTTAATGAGAGCTCGTCCTCTACAATTAGTGGTATAAATGAAAATTCAAGTTATTTTAAGCAAAAACATAGATATATAAATAAAAAAACAAAAAATACATTTTATCAAAATATAGAAACTACTGTTATTCCCTTATCTCAATATTTGATAAATCAAAAGATTGATAATATTGATTTTTTAAAGATTGATACAGAAGGGTATGAGCTTAACATATTAAAAGGTCTGAACGATAAAATAAGAAATATAAAAATTATTTTTTTTGAACATCATTACAACAATATGATAAAAAAAAATTATAACTTCACAGATATACATGGTTTATTGACAAATAGGAATTTTAAGAAAATTTATAAATCAAAAATGCCATTTAGAAAAACATTTGAATATATGTATATAAACGAATTATTTGACAAAAATTGACAATACAAAGATAGTCATTCTAATAGTATTTATAATAAAAAACTTAGATAAGTATATAAAGTCACTTTAAAAATAATCTCATGAGACAGTTAAATCCTTATAATAGGAGTCTAATTTATACTCAAATGTTGATTAAAAAATTGTGTAAAAACAGTCTTATTTTAAATAATAAAAATTATTGAGATATACTATGTTGAAAAATATGATTATTAATTTAGAAAGTGTGGAAAGTTCATAATTAAAAAAAAATTTATCAAATAGAAAATAATGAAAAAAAAAGCTTTAATTTTTGGTGTTACAGGACAAGATGGATCATACCTTTCAGAGATATTAATTAATAAGAATTATGAAGTACATGGTGTTAAAAGAAGATCCTCATCAATTAATACAAATAGAATAGATCATATCTACCAAGACCCACATGCTTCAAAAAGAAACTTTTTTTTACATTATGGAGATATCACAGACTCAACATCTGTATCAAAAATTATAAAAGATATTAAGCCAGACGAAATTTATAATTTAGCAGCTCAATCGCATGTAGCAGTTTCTTTTGAAGTACCTGAGTATACTGCAAATGCGGATGCGTTGGGTGCTCTAAGAATATTAGAAGCTATCAAATTTCATAAATTTGAAAAAAAAACAAAATTTTATCAAGCAGGTACATCTGAAATGTTTGGTCAAGTTCAAACCATTCCTCAAAATGAAAAAACTCCTTTTTACCCATTAAGCCCTTATGGTGTAGCTAAAGTATATGCACACTGGATAACAAAAAATTACAGAGAAGCTTATAAAATTTTTGCTGCAAATGGAATATTATTTAATCACGAAAGTCCTAGAAGAGGAGAAACATTTGTAACAAAAAAAATAGTTGTAGCTTTATGTAAAATTAAATTAGGAATGCAAAAAAAATTATACTTAGGAAACCTGTATGCAAAAAGAGACTGGGGGCATGCAAGAGATTATTGTTATGCTATGTGGAAAATTCTACAACAAAAAGAACCTGATGATTTTATTATTGCGACAGGAAAACAATATTCAATAAAAGAATTTATTTCCCTAACTGCAAAACAATTAGATATTAAAATTAAATGGAAGGGCAAAGGGCTTAATGAAAAAGCTTATGATAAAAACAATAAATCTATAATTGAGTGTGATAAAGCTTATCTTAGACCTCTTGATGTTAATACACTTCTAGGTGATCCCAGTAAGGCGAAAAAAAAACTCAAATGGAAACCTACAACTAGCATTCAAGCATTGGTAAAAGAGATGGTTGAATTTGAATTAAGTACATTAAAAATCTAATGTTATCAAAAAGAGCAAAAATTTTTTTAGCTGGGCATAAAGGTATGGCTGGTTCTTCCATATACAAAGAATTAATAAATCAAGGTTATAAGAATATAATTACAACCTCTAAAGATAAATTAAATTTATTAGATCAAAAAAAAGTTGAAATATTTTTAAAAAAAACTAAGCCAAAAGTTACAATCATTGCAGCAGCAAAAGTGGGAGGTATATTGGCTAATAGTAATTTTAAAGCAAATTTCATCTATGAAAATATAATGATACAGAGTAATTTAATACATTCGTCTTATCTTGCGGGTGTCAAAAATTTAATTTTTTTAGGCTCTAGTTGTATATACCCAAAAAATTCACCACAACCAATGAAAGAAGAGCATTTACTAACGGGAAAACTTGAGGAAACAAATGATGCTTACGCTATAGCTAAAATTGCTGGAATTAAAATGTGTGAGGCTTATAACACCCAATATAATTTGAACTACAAATCTTTAATGCCTGCAAATATGTTTGGTGCAAATGATAATTATGACCTTAAGAGCTCACATTTTTTTCCTGCATTAATAAAAAAAATTCATCATGCTAAAATCAATAAAAAAAAAAGTATCACTTTGTGGGGCAATGGTCAGGCAATGAGAGAGCTTCTTTATGTAGGTGATTTTGCGAATGCGTGTGTTTTTTTTATGGGAAAAAAAATTAAGGAAAGTTTTATTAACATAGGAAGTGGTAAAGAAAAAAAAATATCTGATTATGCTAATTTTATCATGAAAAAATTAGGAGCTAGTCTTCAAATAAAATATGATCTTTCCAAGCCAAATGGAATGAAGAGAAAAATTTTAAATTTAAGCATAGCAAAGAAATATGGATGGAGTGCCAAAACTCCATTAGATACAGCATTCAATTTAGCCTATCAGAGCTTTCTAATTTCTTTAAAAGTTAAAAATAAAAATAGGTGATGAAAAACATAATAGTTGTTACTGGTGGAGCAGGATTTGTTGGTTCTAATTTAATCGAGTTAATTTTAAAAAAGACAAAATATAAAATATTAAGTTTAGATAATTACTCTTCTGGTTATAAAAAAAATCATATAAAAAATAAAAGAGTTCAATACGTAAAATCTAATACTAAAAATATATCTAAAACATTTAATCATATTAAAAAAAAGATTCATACAGTTTTTCATTTTGGTGAATTTGCAAGAATTTATCAAAGCTTTATAAAAATGAATGAATGTATTGAAGCTAACTCTATAGGCACACATGCTGTATTTAATTTTTGCATGACCAATAAGATTAAATTAATTTACTCTGCAACATCCGCAACACTTGGCAACAATGGAGATGATAAAAATTTATCCCCATATGCATTTACAAAAGCAAAAAATTTAGAATTATTAGAAAATTTAAAAAAATGGTTTAATTTTAAATTTGAAATTATTTATTTTTATAATGTTTATGGAGCAAGACAAATATGTAAGGGTGATATGGCTACTGTTATTGGAATATTTGAAAATTGTTTTCAACAAGGCACCCCTCTTCCAGTAGTAAAGCCAGGGTCACAGGCACGTAGGTTTACTTATATTGGTGACACTGTGAGTGCTTGTTTTTTAGCTTGGAAAAATGGTAAATGTAGACATTACAGTATTTCAAGCAAAAAAAATTATACGATTTTAAATGTAGCAAAATTATTTGGGTCAAAAATTAAAATCTTACCACCTAGAAAAGGGGAAAGGTATGCTTCAGCTTTAACTAACATGAACCTGTCTAACAAGGTCTACAAGATTTTTGGTAAAATGGAACTTACAAACTATATAGAAAACTTCAAAAAAAGCCTAAAAAAATAGACTATTTCACTGTTTACAATCTTTTTTAATTATATATAACACCCCTGCCGGTGATTATTGCGAAGGGGTTATACCCGATCCCATTCCGAACTCGGAAGTCAAGCCCTTCAGCGCCAATGGTACTTTGTCTTAAGACACGGAAGAGTAGGACATTGCCGGCTAAAAAAATATATTATGAAAATTAAAAGCTCATTAAAATCACTTAAAAAAAGAGACCTTAACTCTAAACTAGTTAGAAGAAGAGGTAGAGTTTACATAATAAACAAAACTAATCCTAAATTTAAAGCCAGGCAGAAGTAATTTTATGGACAATCAGAACCATAAAGATGCATGGGGAAATTTTACCAAGTTTGTTCTGTGGGGTACTGTCGCTGTTATTGTTGTTTTGGTTTTAATGGCTATTTTCTTACTGTAGGATTATTTTATGAGAATCGTTTCAGTATTAGAAAATCAAACAATCGAGAAAAGAATTGCAATAACACCTGATATGGCCAAGAAATATATAGCTCTTGGTTTTAAGGTTACTCTGTCTGAAAAATATGGTGAACATTTAGGCTTTAAAGATGATGACTACAAAGAGCTAGGTGTTGAAATTTCTAAAAAAGAATCTGAAGTTCTCAGTAATGCAGATATAATTGTACAGCTCAATTTGCTATCTGATAATAATCTTTCACTTTTAAAAGAAAATCAAATACTTGTTGGAGTATTTAATCCATATATCAATAAAGAAAAAATAGAAAATTTATCTAGAAAAAATATTAATATTTTTTCTTTAGAAATGTTACCCAGAATAACTAGGGCTCAATCAATGGACATACTTTCATCACAAGCTAATCTTGCTGGATATAAAGCTGTAATAGAATCATTTGCAAATTTTGAGAAAGCTGTACCAATGATGATGACTGCAGCAGGAACAATTCCTGCAGCAAAAGTACTAGTAGTAGGTGCAGGTGTTGCAGGCTTACAAGCAATTGCAACTGCAAAAAGAATGGGGGCAATAGTGTTTGCAACAGATGTTAGAATGGCATCAAAAGAACAAGTCGAAAGTCTAGGGGGAAAATTTTTAACTGTAGAAGGGTCTGAAAATCTTGAAACAGAAGGTGGGTATGCAAAAGAAGCATCAGATGAATTTAAAAAAAAACAGGAAGAACTGTTAGCAGAAACTTTAAAAAAAATTGACATTGTAATATGTACTGCTTTAATTCCAGGTAAAAAAGCACCTCTAATCATTAAAGATAATATGATAAAAAATTTGAAGTCTGGTTCTATTGTTTATGACTTAGCTGCTGTTCAAGGAGGTAATGCTGCTTTTACCGAAGTGGATAAGGTTGTGGTTAAAGATGGAGTTAAGATAATGGGTGAAACAAATATTCTAAATAAATTACCTGTTTCAGCATCTAACTTGTATTCAAAAAATGTACTTAATTTTGTGTCAAATTTATATGACAAGGAAAATAAAAAATTTAATATTAATTTAGAAGATGAGATAATTAAAAAAACATTAATTAAATAGACTTATGGAAATAGACCCTTTTATATTCAGATTAAGCATATTCATATTATCAATTTTTATTGGATATTATGTTGTTTGGAGTGTTACCCCATCCTTACATACACCTTTGATGTCAGTTACAAACGCCATCTCATCTGTAATAATTGTAGGAGCAATTATTGCAGGATTAGCTGGTAATTCTGGTGATACTTTTACAACCTCAAACATACTTGGTTTATTAGCAATATCTTTAGCTGCTGTGAACATATTTGGTGGGTTCTTAGTGACGCAAAGAATGCTTCAAATGTATAAAAAAAAAAAGAAAGATAAATAATTATGTCAGCAAATTTATCAGCAATATTTTATTTAATTTCAGGTGTGCTATTTATATTGGCATTAAGAGGCCTTTCATCACCCGAGACATCAAGGCAGGGTAATTTTTTTGGAATTTTAGGTATGACGATTGCTATTTCAGTTACCTTTTTGTCAATTGGAAGTTTTTCTAGTGGACTAACTTATGTATTAATCTTTTTATTAATTGGAGGTTTAATTGGAGCATTCATAGCCTATAAAATACCAATGACTGCTATGCCAGAATTGGTAGCTGGATTTCATAGTTTAGTAGGTTTATCAGCTGTACTTGTTGCTATCTCCGCCTTTCTTAATCCAGAAGCTTTTAACCTTGGATCTTCAGGAAGTATAAAGCTTGCAAGCTTAATTGAGATGTCAATTGGAGCAGCAGTTGGAGCTATAACGTTTTCAGGTTCAATTATCGCATTTTTAAAATTACAAGGAATAATGTCAGGATCACCCATAACTTTTAGAGGCCAACATTTATTCAATGCTTTATTATTGATTTCAATCATTGTTTTAACTTATTTATTGTGTTCGACTCAGTCGTCTAATTATTTTTGGATATTACTAGCGGTTTCATTTCTGATAGGATTTTTACTAATTATTCCAATCGGTGGAGCAGATATGCCAGTAGTAATTTCTATGTTAAATTCTTACTCTGGATGGGCTGCAGCTGGAATTGGATTTACTCTAGAAAATAGTGCATTAATTATAACAGGAGCTCTTGTAGGTTCTTCGGGTGCAATACTATCTTATATAATGTGTAAAGGTATGAACCGTTCTTTCTTTAATGTAATTTTAGGAGGATTTGGTGCAGCAGAGCAATCAACCTCTTCTCAAGGCAAAGAATATAGACCAGTAAAAAGTGGTAATGCAGAAGACGCAGCCTTTTTAATGAAAAATGCATCTTCTGTTATAATTGTTCCAGGTTATGGAATGGCAGTAGCTCAAGCACAGCATGCATTAAGGGAGATGGTAGATACACTTAAAAAAAATGATATCAAAGTTACTTATGCAATCCACCCTGTAGCTGGAAGGATGCCTGGGCATATGAATGTATTATTGGCTGAAGCCAATGTACCTTATGATGAAGTTTTTGAATTAGAAGAAATTAATAATGATTTTGCTAACGCAGATGTTGCGTTTGTAATAGGTGCAAATGATGTAACAAATCCTGCTGCAAAAAGTGATCCACAGAGCCCAATTTATGGGATGCCAGTTTTAGATGTTGAAAAGTGTAAATCGGTATTATTTGTAAAAAGAAGTTTATCTCCTGGTTATGCTGGTATAGATAACAATTTGTTCTATAAAGAAAATACTCTGATGTTATTTGCTGATGCTAAAAAGATGACAGAAGATATAACTAAAAATCTTTAGATTAATGGAAATAAATTTAAGATTGTTAAAAACTTTACAATCAATTAAAGCTTAATAAGAATAGTCAATACAAAGCATAGAAAGCACTTATGTTTGAAATCTTAGAGATTTTTAATAATAAACTTTTATTTCTTGAAGTATTGGAAGAAAAACATAAGTAATAAAAAATAAGCTTGAATCAACAGTAAAAATTTTAGATTTAAATTTTTAAGACTAATAGAATAAAGAAATGGACTCAATTAATAAAATTAAAAATTCAAATATAATTAATATTGTATTTTTTTTTACACTTTATTTAAGTCTAATTATTGGATTTTTATATAATGAAAATTTAAATTATGGTTCCTATGGAGATTGGATCAATAGTAACCTTGAGCCAATAAAAGATTTTTCTGATAATTTCCTTAATACCTTTTTAAATTTTGATCAATATGGTCATAGGCACTCCCCAGTATATGTAATTTTCTTGTCGCTGTTTTTAGATTTAGGGTTTGATGTTGATCAAGTAAGATTGATTCATCTACATTTATCTCTTTTGTTAGTTTTAATTTTTTATATGTGTTTAAAATTAAAATTTAGAAATATCAATAATAATTACCTTATTGCATTGTCGTTGATATTATTTTTGTCTCCCACATTCAGATCTTTGTCAATTTGGCCTGATAGCAGACTTCCAGGATTAACTTTTTTTGTTTTGACAATCTATTTTTTTTTAAAATTTAAAAAAACAGGTCACCTCAAATATACTTGGTACACCTGCGGTGCTCTTATAATATCGTCATACATAAGCCCTAATTTCTCAGTATTTTTTCCATATTTTTTCTTCTTTTTTTTAAAAAAGTTTAAATTAATTAGATTAATTTTATTATTAATTTTTAATTTTTTGGCTGCATTGCCGATGTTCTATTATATTTTTATCTTGGATGTGAATTTTTTAATAGCTGGACAAACCCCTGGATTAAATGGTGAATCTGTAGGTTTAAGTTTTAATGTTTCAAATAAATTAATGATAATCAGCTCTATAATATTTTTTCATTTATCACCAATATTAATTTTGAGTAATTTTTTCAAACCTTTTGTAAGTTTTTTGATGAATAAATCAATAATATTACTTTTCTCTACCTTATGTCTGATTTATTTTTTTAATTATCAGACTAGTTATACAGGTGGGGGTGTTTTTTTTGTTATATCCAACCTTCTATTTGATAATAATTATTTATTTTTTGTAAGCGCATTTTTTTTTATTGGATTTTTTGTATACATTGCTTCTCTAAATTGGAATAATTTTTTTTTATTATCTTTACTGATTATATCCAACATTCAAAATACTATTTATCACAAATATTATGAGCCCATGGTAATAATTCTTTTTTTTACCATATTAAGCAATGTTGAAGCAGAAAATTTTTTAAAAAAAAAAAACCTTATCTATTTTTATTTCCTAAGTCTTATTTTTATTCTAATGAGAATAATAAAATTTTATTTAGTCTAATTTAAAAAAAATTAACTTAAAAACAGAATCTAGTCTAGATAAAGCCAATAACTCATTATCTAAATAAAACAACTGGTGTAAATCTTTTAGAAAAAGATAAAAAAAAATAGAAGAATTAAGACCGAAAGTGAAAATAATTGAGAAAACTTTTAATAGAATAAAAAAGAATGGACGACAGTTCCGTACAGTCGTTTCTTAACTTCACCCCTATCTATTAATTCCATCAAATAAATATTATCTACTAAGATTAAAACTATAAGCTAATAACAACAACTTCATCACCTAGACACTTGATTTTAGATTTGTTAGTCTTGGAATATGGATCAACTAATACCTGTATTATATATGATAGGTGTTCTCTTATTGGTTCTTCCTGCTTTTTTACAGTCTAATTCAAAATTAAAACAACTATTAACTAATCTTACTATTTGGATTATCATAGTCCTTATAGTTTTAACTTTTATTTATATATTCAAAGATTAATGAAAAAACTTCTAGTGATTGTGGTCAATTTTTGACTGCAAGTGTGGATATAGTGCGGATAG
>Ga0209709_10005011_pt1 | contig 10536 bp, 8 predicted proteins | sample ArcticOcean_MG_C_2_FD_187435 | JGI IMG/M metagenome (GOLD analysis project Ga0209709, IMG submission 187435) | Marine microbial communities from western Arctic Ocean - ArcticOcean_MG_CB4_136 (SPAdes) (version 2) | ecosystem: Environmental > Aquatic > Marine > Oceanic | place: Arctic Ocean...
TTAATTCACTTTCAGCAGGGCCAATGAAAACACTAGCTATGGCAGGAATTTCTGGTGGAAAAGATATGTTAAAGTGGTCTGACAAAAATTCTTTAATGCAAAGAAATGTATCTTTGGATGACGTAGGAAAATCAGGATTATATTTACTAAGTGACCTTTCTTCAGGAGTAACTGGTGAAAACCATTACGTTGATTGTGGGTACAATAAAGTTGGCGTTCCTAGAGAAATTTAGTTTTTTTCAGTAAGTAATGAATATTGCTTGCTCGTTGTTCCTTGTTCATTATCGAGAAGTTGTGTTGGATAGTCTCCAGTAAAACAATGATCTGTAAATTGAGGTTCGGTTGCGTTTCTTTCTTTATGACCCATGGCCTTGTATGTTCCATTGAGAGATAGAAAAAATAAAGAGGTTGCACCAATTGACTCTCTCATTTCTTCAACACTTTTTTTAGATGCTAAAAGCTCATCATAGTCTGGTGTATCTATTCCATAAAAATCTGGATGAGTTATAGGTGGACATGAAATTCCAAAGTGTACCTCTGTAGCACCAGCATCATAAATCATTTTAACAATTTTTCTGGCAGTAGTACCTCTCACAATTGAGTCATCGATGAGAACTACTTTTTTATTTTCAATGTACGATTTATTAGCACTATGTTTTAATTTTACCCCAAACTGCCTGATATTCTGTGTTGGCTCAATAAAAGTTCTACCTACATAGTGATTTCTAATTATACCTAACTCAAATGGAATATTGGCCTTTTGAGCAAAACCTAACGCTGCTGGCACACCTGAGTCTGGAACAGGAATTACGACATCTGCATTAACAACATTTTCAATTGCCAACTGTTCACCAAGATTTTTTCTATAATAATAAACTGTCTTACCATCGACAATACTATCAGGTCTTGAAAAATAAATTCGTTCAAAAATACAAGGACGTTCTTTAACAGCTGGAAATGGTTTAACGCTCTCAATTCCAGATTCTGAAATAATTACAATTTCACCATTCTCTACGTCTCTTACATACTTTGCCCCTATTATATCAAGAGCACAAGTTTCAGATGCTAGAACTGGTGCACCATTTAAATCTCCAAGTACTAAAGGCCTAATACCATGTGGGTCTCTAACACCAATTAATTTCTTATTAGTTAATATTACTAAAGCGTAAGCTCCCTGTACTTGAAATAGAGCATCTATTATTTTATCAACCATAGGGACTCTTTTTGAGCGTGCTACTAATTGTAAAATTGTTTCTGTATCAGATGTAGTTTGAAATATTGACCCATCATTAACTAATTTTTTTCTTAGCATAGAAGCATTAGTTAAGTTTCCATTATGAGCGCATGCAAAACCACCAACTGCTAAATCTGCAAATAAAGGTTGAATATTTTTTAGAATTGAATCTCCAGTTGTAGAATATCTAACATGGCCAATTGCATTTCTACCTGGCAATCTCGATATTATTTCTGGTTTATTAAAATTGTCACCAACTAAACCTGGTCTTCTTACACCATTAAATTTATCACCATCAAAAGTAACAATTCCAGCACCTTCTTGACCACGATGTTGAAGCGCATGTAATCCTAAGGTTGTTAGCGTGGAGGCATCCGGGCTACCAAAAATTCCAAAGACGCCACATTCTTCATGCAGTTTATCGTCCTGGAATGTTTTGTTAACCATTTTTAATAATTTGTTAAGCTTCAATATCCTTCATTGATAATTTAACTTTACCTTTATCAAATCCAATAACTTTAACTTTAACTGTATCACCTTCGCTTACTACGTCAGTAACTTTTTCTACTCTTTCTTCAGCAAGCTGAGAAATATGAACAAGGCCATCTTTTTTACCCATGAAGTTAACAAATGCACCAAATTCCATAATCTTGACAACTTTACCTTCAAAAATGTCTCCAACTTCTGGTTCTTGGATTATTCCATTAATCATGTCAATTGCAGCCTGAATCATTTCTTTGCTAGTTCCAGAAATTTTTACAGTTCCATTATCACTAATATCGACCTTAGCACCTGACTCAGCTATAATTTCTTTAATAACTGCTCCACCTTTGCCAATTACTGCTCCAATATTATCTCTTTGAATTTTAATCATTTCACTTCTTGGAGTATAAGGTCCAAGCTCAGTTCTTGGAGCATCAATCGTTTTATTCATTTCAGATAATATGTGCATTCTTCCAGCATTAGCCTGGTTTAATGCCTGTTCCATAATTTCTGTAGTTATACCAGTTATTTTGATATCCATTTGTAAAGAGGTGATACCATCTTTTGTACCAGCAACTTTAAAGTCCATATCACCAAGATGATCTTCATCACCCAAAATATCTGATAATACTGCAAAGTCGTCTCCTTCTTTAATCAGTCCCATTGCAATTCCAGAAACAGCGTTCTTAATTGGAACACCTGCATCCATCAAAGCTAAAGATGAACCACATACAGTTGCCATAGATGATGAACCATTAGACTCTGTAATTTCAGAAACCAATCTAATTGTATAGTCAAATTCTTCTGAATCTGGCAATACAGCCTTCATAGCTCTCCAAGCAAGTTTACCATGGCCTACTTCTCTTCTACTAGTAAATCCACTTCTTCCAACTTCACCAACTGAATATGGTGGAAAATTATAATGAAGCATAAACTTCTCTTTATATGATCCTTGCAAAGCCTCTATGCGTTGCTCGTCCTCTCCAAAACCAAGAGTTGCTACAACTATGGCTTGTGTTTCGCCTCTAGTAAATAATGCAGAACCATGAGTTCTTGGTAACCAAGATACTTCATTACTTATATTTCTAATTTCATCAAGTTTTCTTCCATCAATTCTTGATTTATTATTAATTATTTGACCACGAACAATACTCTTTTCAATTTTTTTAAAATAAGACATTAATTCATTTGAATTAATTTCTTCATTGTCTTCGTGCGATTTTAATAATTTTTCTTTAGAAACAGATAGTGCTGCATGTCTTTCCATCTTATCAGTTAAAGCGTAAGCTTTTGCTATGTCATCTGAGCATTCTTTTTTTACGATTTCTTTTAACTCAGTATTTTCGACATATTCGAATTGCCATGGTTCTTTTGCACACTCTTCTGCAAGATCAATAATCATATCAATTACTGGCTGCATTTCTTTATGGCCAAAAGTTACGGCACCTAACATTATTTCTTCTGATAGTTGATTAGCTTCAGACTCAACCATTAAAACAGCTGAATTTGTTCCAGCTACTACTAAATCTAAATCAGATTCTTCGTTCATTTTTGGGTTTAAAGTATATTCACCATTTTGATAACCAACTCTACAACCTGAAATTGGTCCCTTAAAAGGTATACCTGATATAGTAAGGGCACTAGAAGCCGCTACCATAGCAACAATATCAGCATTGGTTTCTGTATCATGTGACAACACTGTAAGTATAACTTGAGTTTCATTTCTAAAACCTTCAGGGAATAATGGTCTAATAGGTCTATCAATTAATCTACATATTAATGTTTCTGCTTCTGTAGGACGCGCTTCTCTTTTAAAAAACCCCCCTGGAATTTTTCCAGCAGCGTAATATTTTTCAGTATAATTAACTGTTAAAGGAAAAAAGTCCAAGTCAGGCTTTGGCGTCTTTGCTGCTGTAACATTACACATTACCACAGTGTCTCCATATCTTACGATAGTTGATGCGGTCGCTTGTTTAGCAACTTTTCCAGTTTCAATTATTAATTTATCTTTTCCCCATTGGATCTCTCTTGAGATTGACTCACTCATTATTTTTTCCTTTTTCAATTAAATTTATTATTTATATTATTTTCTTAAACCAAGCTTATCGATTAATGTTTCGTATGAAGCGGTGTTAGTTTTCTTAAGATATGCAAGTAACGTTTTTCTTTGATTAATAAGTCTCATTAATCCAGTTCTTGAATGGTTATCTTTTTTATGTGTTTGAAAGTGCCCAGTTAAATTGGATATTCTTTCGGTTAATATTGCTACTTGAACTTCAGGAGATCCTGTATCAGCATCGCCTCTTGCGAAATTATTTATAATTTCTGTTTTTTTTTCCTTATTAATCGACATCTCTATTCCTTTTTTTGTTATATATTAAACATCCTAATTGGCACTAATGTGCCACTTTCAATCTTACCAAGCCCAAGTACTTTTTTTTCTTTGTAAACTAGTAGTGTGTTTACATCGCTAAATTTATCAAAAAGACTTATTACTTGACCATTTCTAAACTTAATAGCATTTTCCTTTTTGAGATATACCGCCGGGATGTCGTCCAGTACACTTTCAATTGGCAATACCATTTTGAAATGATTGCCAATATGTACTAATTCCAAGAATTTATCTAGTGAAATAATACCTTTTTCATCAATTTTTGAAATTTTAGTTCTTCTTAAAAATGAGATATAGCCTAATGAATTTAATCTTAATGCAATATCTCTCCCTAAAGATCTTATATACGTCCCAGATGAACATTTCACTCTTAGTTTATGGGTATAATTATTAAGTTGTTTAATATGATTGATTTCATAGATAGTTACTTTTCTAGATTTAGTTTTAAAATTTATGTCTTTACGAGCTAGTTTGTAAGACCTTTGACCATTAATTTTGATAGATGAATGTTTGGGAGGATGTTGATCAATTATACCTGTAAACTTATCTAATATATTTTTTATATCATTTTCATTTGGAATTTTATTAGTCCGTTCTAAAGTTTCACCTTCTAGGTCTTCTGTTGTTTTAGATTCGCCAAACGTAATATTAAATTCGTACTCTTTTATACTGCTAATATAATCAATAGATTTTGTAGCTTCGCCAATAGCTATACCTAATGCACCTGTTGCAAAAGGATCAAGTGTTCCAGCGTGACCAATTTTTTTAATATTTAATGTTCTTCTAATTTTTTTAATTACTGAAAATGACGATATACCAATTGGCTTATCAATGAAAAGCCATCCATCCATCTTATTTTCTGTCATTTATTTTTTTAGATCTTCTTGCACTTTTTCACTATTTAGTAGTTCGGCAATTTTTTCATAATTTTTTGAAGTTTTATCAAATCTAAAAATTAATTTTGGCAAGAATTTCATACTTACAAGCTTGTTCATTTCTTTTGCGATATAATGGCTAGAGTCTTTTAATTTTTGAAGTACTTCTTTTTCTTCTAGTTTTTCATGAGTGCTTATATATACATAGGCATGCCTAATATCATCACTCATTTTAACTTCTATAACTGTAAGTGGAAAATTAAGACTTGATTCAATCGGTAGTTCATTCCTTAACAGTATTTCACTAATGGATTTTTTAATATTTTCAGTAACTTTAAAGTGGCGATTAGATTGATTGTACTTTTTTTTTATTATCACAATGATTGAGATACTTCTTCAACATTAAATACTTCGATAATATCACCCTCTTTATATTCATTAAATTCTTTTAAGCCGATGCCACACTCAGTACCAACATTAACATCCTTTGCTTCATTTTTTTCTCTCATTAATGTAACAATTTTGCCTTCATAAATTGAACTAGTATCTCTTAATATTCTTGCATTTGCCCCTTTTTCTATAACACCGTCAGTTACCATACATCCTGCAACAGAGCCTACTTTAGACACTTTGAATACTTTAAGTATTTCTGCCTTACCTAAGTAATTTTCTTTAATCTCTGGTTTTAGCTGTCCGGTGGCATAGTCAGACACATAAGTTATAAGCTCATAAATTATTGAAAAATCTGCAATATTCGTTTTATTCACTTTTGCTTTAAGTTTTGCTTCCTTTGTAGCCGAGGTATTAAATGAAACCAATAATGCATTTGAGGCTGCAGCCAAAGCAACATCACTTTCATTAATAAGTCCAACACCAGAATGAATTACATTAATATTTACTTTATCGCTCGCAATTTTATTAATTTGATTAACAATAGCTTCTGTAGAGCCACGCGTATCTGACTTAAGCACTATTTCAACAAGTTCTTTGCTTTGATTTACAAAATTAAATGCTGTTTCATTATCAAAAGTTTTAACACCTTTTGGTTGAGTTTTTGCTTTATAAATTTCTTTTCTAATATTTATTAACTCTAGAGCTTTTTTTTCACTATCAACAATTACAAAGCTGTCTCCTGCCAAAGGTGCATTACCTAGTCCTAACATTTGAATCGGTGATGATGGCAATGCTTCTTTTAAATTTTTTCCTTGATCATCAAGTATAGCTCTTACTCTTCCATATTCAGAGCCAGCAACGGCAATATCTCCAACTTTTAAACAACCATTTGTGATTATAATATTGGAGATTACTCCTCTACCTTTGTCTACATTTGCTTCAATTACACTTCCCTCTGCATATGTTTGATTATTAGCTTTCAAATCTGCTAATTCACTTTGCAAAACAATTGACTCAAGAAGTTTATCAAAATTCATGCCTGTTTCAGCAGAGATTTCTACACACTGGACATCGCCTGATAATTCTTCAACTATAATTTCTTCTGATAATAATTGTTCTTTAATTTTTTTTGGATCAGCTTCTGGTTTATCACATTTATTTATAGCAACGATGATTGGAACATTTGCTGACTTTGCATGAGAAATTGCCTCTTGGGTTTGTGGCATTACTCCATCATCAGCAGCAACTATTAGTATTATAATATCTGTAACATTTGCTCCTCTAGCTCGCATTTCTGTAAATGCGGCATGTCCAGGTGTATCAATGAAAGTAATTTTCTTTTCATTATGTGTAATTTGATAAGCTCCAATATGCTGGGTAATACCACCACTTTCTCCAGAAACAATATTTGAATTTCTTAGTTTATCTAGTAAAGAAGTTTTTCCATGATCAACGTGACCCATAATAGTTACAATTGGAGGTCTTGTAGAATCTTTAGCAGCATCATCATTATGTGAAATAAGATCTTTTTCTAATTCCTCAACATTTTCTCTTTTAAATTTATGCCCAAACTCAGTTACAATTAACTCAGCTGTATCAGCATCTAAAGTTTCATTAATAGTTGCCATCATACCCATTTTCATTAATGACTTAATTACATCTCCAGATTTTTCAGCCATCTTAATGGCTAAATCTTTTACGGTTACGTGCTCAGGTATATTAACTTCTCTAATAATCTTTTGTTGAGGATCATTATTGGATACATTTTTTTTTGATTTCTGTTTAGATCTTTTATATGCAGCTAAACTTCTAGTTCGCTCATCCATTCCAGAAAGAGCTGTAACAATCGTAACCTTTCTTTCTCTAAGATTTTTTCTTCCAAAACCAGTACTAGGTTTTTTCTTATCTTTTTGATCATCAATTGATTCAGTTTCAATTAAAGTTGGCTTAGAAGTAGCTTCGTTAATTTTACTCTGTTCATCTACTTCTTCTTTTGCAATAATTTCAGGCTCATTTTTTATCTCTTCAGACTGTTCGTTAACAATGCCACCAATTTCCTTTAAAACATCTTTTTTATCAGCTGCATTTTTAGCTTCTAATAATTTTTTTTGCTCTTCTTTGGAAAGTCTTTTTAAGATTTTACCAGATTTTTTTATTTCTGATACTTCAATATCTTTTTTAGGTTCATCTATTTCTTTTGTTTCTAAATTTTGTACAGGATTTTTTTCTTGAATATCATTTTCCGGTGTAGAAAAAATATTCTTTCTAGCACGTTTACGTTCAACAATTACAGTTGAACCAGATTCAAAACTTCTAGTTGGATTAGATTTAATTGAAGAACCAAGTTTAAGGCTTAAGGTTTTTTTCTTGGTGGTGTTTTTTGTATCTTCTACCATTTTTAATTTTTATATAGCTATTAATTAAGCCATATTTTCCTTGCTTCTAATATTAATTGATCAGCCTCATCTCTTGTTAAGCTAAAACCATCAAGCATTCCACTTACTCTACTATTTTTGTCATGCTTATCTTCATAATATCCAATAAGATCGTCTGTTGTTAACCCTGCGAAATCATCAAGTGTAATTATTTCATTTCTAGCTATAGCAACTAACATTGATGAGTTTAACTGCCAAAATTCAATAAATTTATCTTCAACTTTTAAATCACTCAAAATTTGATTATTTTCCTCCTCAGTTTTTTCAAGGTATTGTGTTGATCTATTAACTAATTCATCAACAATTTCTTCATCAAAACCTTCTATACTTGAAAATTCAGTTTTATCTGTTCCAGCAATTTCTTCAATGGAAGTAAAACCTTCACTTACTAATAATTGTGCCAAAGTTTCATCTACATCAATAGCATCAACAATCATGTTAGTTTTTTCAGAAAAATCAGCTTGTCTTTTCGTCGATTCTTCAGCTTCAGTTAAAATATCAATTTCAAAACCAGTCAGCTCAGAAGCAAGTTTAACATTTTGTCCTCTTCTACCAATTGCTAAGCTTAGATGAGACTCATCAACTACAACTTCAATTTTATTTTGTTCCTCATCTAAAACTACTTTTAAAACCTCTGCAGGCGCTAATGAAGCAATTGCTAGATTTGGCAAATTTTCAGACCAATTAATAATATCTATTTTTTCACCTTGTAATTCATTCACAACAGCTTGAACTCTGCTTCCACGCATTCCTACACATGCACCTACAGGATCTATAGAGCCATCATTTGTGGAAACTGCTATTTTAGCTCTACTTCCAGGATCTCTGGCAACTTTTTTTATTTCTATAATGCCATCATAAATCTCTGGAACTTCTTGAGTAAACAACATCGACATAAATTGTGGATGTGCTCGTGATAAGAAAATTTGTGGTCCTTTAGTTTCAGATTTTACTTCATATATGTATGCCTTAACTCTATCGCCATTTCTTAAACTTTCTCTTGGAATGCCCTGATCTCTTTTTATTATTCCTTCAGCCTTTCCTAGGTCTAAAATAATGTTTCCAAATTCAGTTCTTTTAACTATTCCATTTACTATTTGACCAATCTTATCTTTAAATTCGTCATATTGTCGCGCACGTTCTGCTTCTCTAACTTTAGAAGTTATAACTTGCTTGGCAGCCTGAGCTGCAACTCTACCAAAATCTAAAGGTGGAAGTGGGTCTAATAATTCATCGCCTATCTCAGCTACTGAATTGATTGCTTGAGCGTCTTTAAGTGAAATCTCCGAGAATTTATTTTGAACATCTTCAACAACTAACATTTTTCTTGATAGTGAAATTTGACCAGTTTCAGTATCTATTTCTGCAAAAACATCATTTTCTTCGCCATAGCTATTTTTTGCTGCTTTTACCATTGCTTCTTCCAATGCAGAAATAACAATTTCTGTATCAATCATTTTTTCCTGCGCAACAGCTTCTGCAATTCTTAATATTTCAATTTTATTAGCACTTACCATTATTATATTTACCTTGAACGTTATCTAAAAAAAAAGTGGGCTAAACCCACTTTTGAATTTTACTAAAATGTATAGTGACTTATACACAGTCGTATTTTATAAATCAAGAGTATAAAAATACTATATATTTCAATGGTTTATATTTTACTTAGTTCAACTAAGTGAATTTTTCGCCCCTTATATATCCCTTTTTTTTGATATTTAGATATATCATAAAGTATATCACCTGGGTTTAATTGATTTTCTTGAATTTTTTCAAACTCTATTTCCTTACTTTTTAAAATTTCTGATATGTAATTATAATATGAAGATGAGTCTGTGGTTATCATTACGTTTCCACTTTTTTTTATTTTTTTGTAAAGTAACGAAATAAAATCTTTATTTATAAGTCGCCTTTTGAAGTGCCTTTTCTTTTCCCATGGATCAGGATTAATAATAAAGATTTGATCGATAGAATTATTTTCTAAGCTATTTAGTAAATATAAACAATTTAAACCACACAACTTTATATTTTCTAAATTTAAATCTAAAATCTTTTTTAATACCTTGCCCAGTCCATTAACAAAAACTTCACATCCTATATAATGAATATTTTTATTGCCTTGTACCTGTGAAAGCAGATGATCACCATCTCCAAAGCCTATTTCAATTATGTGTTTTTTAAAATCTTGATTTAAACTATATTTTTTATCAGCTTTCTTATCTGAGATTATTTTGAGTACATCTTCATCAATAGAAAATTTTTTATAACTGTTTTCAAATATTTTATTTAGTGAAGGTGATAATCTTTTAGCAATTCTTCTGCCATAGTACCTATAGTAAGCTGGAAACGATTCTTTTAGTTCAAATAACAAAACTAAATATTTTTTAGTTCATCAGTTATATCTAATTTTTCCCAGGAAAATCCACCATCTGAATCTGGTTCTCTTCCAAAGTGACCATAAGCAGCTGATCTTTTATATATTGGCTGATTTAATTTTAAATGATCCCTAATGCCGCGCGGTGTTAAGTCAACAATCTCTCTGACAGACTTAATAAGCTTAGCTTCATCTATATTAGATGTTCCGTAAGTATTAGCATAAATTGAAATCGGCTCAGCTACGCCAATTGCATAAGCAATTTGTAATAAACATTTATCAGCGATACCTGAAGCAACAATATTTTTTGCTAGATACCTAGTTATATAGGCTGCTGATCTATCTACTTT
>Ga0209709_10005015_pt1 | contig 10533 bp, 10 predicted proteins | sample ArcticOcean_MG_C_2_FD_187435 | JGI IMG/M metagenome (GOLD analysis project Ga0209709, IMG submission 187435) | Marine microbial communities from western Arctic Ocean - ArcticOcean_MG_CB4_136 (SPAdes) (version 2) | ecosystem: Environmental > Aquatic > Marine > Oceanic | place: Arctic Ocean...
CAAAAAAAAAAAAAAAATTGAACTCGTTTGAAATTTGAAGATTAAATTTGTGTTCCCGAACCGATGTGCTTCCGAAACTGATGTGCTTTCCCTTCACCGCTGTGCAACTCAATTCCGGTGAGTTGCGGGTATGGGGAGACGCGTTCGCGAATGGCACGTACGCAACGGTGCACGAAGGCACGCTGAAGGCGTGGTGCGGAAGTAACCACCCCGTGGTGGTGAAGGTGCAGCGGTGGTCGCACGAGACCTTTGACCGTGAAATCAATGTGCAGCGGGAACTCGCTCGTATGACGTATAATTTGAAAGATTCGGCCCACGTGCTGCCAGTGTACGCAAAGTGCGTGCTTTTCGGGCACCCCGCGGTGGTCATGCCCCGTGCCGAGGGATCCGTGTACCAACTGCTAGGCAAAACCGAGAGTCGGATTCGGCGCGGGCGCATCGTCAACCGCATGGTGCGGCAGGTCGCGCGCCTTTTGAAAACGTTGCAAGCAACGTGTGGGTTCATGCACAGAGACCTTCACTGTTCGAACGTGTTGTACGCGGCAGAAGGCGACCCTCTAACGGTCCCCGTCTCACGGTTTCGTTTTTTTTTGAGTGATTTTGGGAACGCCACGCGCGACGGAGACTGTTCAGACCACCAACCGTCACCGGTGTTGAACGGGTTGCAGCGGCGCCGTTATTTCACGCATTTCAACGCGGGGTTGGACCTGAACACGCTCCTCGTGAGCACGCGCGAGTTCCTTTCCGACAACATGCGAGAGGTTTCCCCTCGGCTGCGAGAGGCCATTCTCTATTTCATCACTACGGCGAAACACAGTCGGGCGTACACCGTCGACGGGCAGGAGATGCTGCGGTCAAGTGACAATGGCCAAGATCTGGGAAGCGCGCCGTGCAATCCACTTGACGGCAGTTACGTGCCCCTGTTTTGGTTTTCGTACGCCGGGGCGTCCGCGCTACCCCTGCCCAAAACGGTGCCGGCGGCGCTTCGAAACATTGTATAAACCATAAACATTTATTCGCTCGTGTTCGCTCGTGTTAATCGTAGGTGTAGTTATGTACACGGCGCATGAGATCTGCTGAATCCACCCACAACTCCACAAACGCGATATTGCGCCTCGGCACGTACTTGGCGAAACAACGGCTCATGCCGGCGTCGACGCGACACAGTTCGTTGTTCATCATGGCCGCCGTCCCACTCGTTTTGCGTTGGTGCCCCATCCCGCAGTTGGCGCCGCGCTCCTGCACGTCGTGCGCCTTGATCATGCGCGTGGTGCCGAAGAGTGCTTCAAACGTATGGGGGTCTTCGATGCTGCTCGGGCGGCACCACGTCGGCATTTTGTCGCTGTGGTGGTTCACAATTTGCGTTGCGGCAGGGTCGCCGCTGTGCGCGTCGTGAAACAGGCTGTTCAAACGTGTGATGTTGACGTCGGGTGAGTCCTGCTTGCGCAGGCGGTATTTTCCCATCACCCGCGACGTCAGAAACGTCATGCTCGTCTTGGTGATGCCGCCGTGCAATGCGATCACCGAGTGCCCCGTGCTCGGCGAGTGGATGTTCACGACAGCAACCGACCGCATTTTCAGCAGAGCGTCCTGCACGTGCCGCACGTGGTCGTCGGAGAACCCGTGGGCGTTGCACGTGGCGTAGACAGAGGGCACCTTGTCGCCCGTGGTGCCCGGCCGCGTGTGCCACTGTGGTGCGTACCTCTCACAGAAATGGCGGTTTCCCCCCATGGCGTTCCCGCAGTCGTGGTTGCCCAGCACCCACACGAGCTTCCCCCCGGCGCGCCGCGCCGTTGTGGCGAGCTGTTGGAGCAGCTCCATCATCTGAGTCTGCGTGCCCGCAAACCCGCACACGCCGTACGGATCGTCCTTGCCGCCGCGCCGGTTGTCGAGCACGTCGCCGAGCAGCAGCAGGGCGTTCCTGCCGCCCGTCCACGCAATCGAACGCATCTCGTCGGCCGCGAGCGGATTGATTTTGCGCCCGATCTGATCGGCAGGGCAGATCTCCACCGCCGCCATCACATGGTCGAGCACGCGGGCGACGCCCGTCATCTTGAGCACGCGGAGCAGCGCGAGGAAGTCCCCGTGCACGTCGCCGGCGCAGAAGATTTTGGGGTGCTCGTCGAGGCTGACTTTTCCGGAGGGCAGCGTGGTGGGCGATCCTCCCGTCAGGTTCATTTTGTTTACAGAGGGGTAGGTAAAAAAAAAAAAGAGAGAATATCGTGCCGTGCCGTCGGCCATGGACAGCCTGATTGACAACGTGGTTGATCCTTCTGAAGAGTAACAATCATTCACAAAGACCCCCCCATGTTTTGGTAAAATTTTCATGTCTGCACATGGCCTTTAGGATTCGAAGGGCCTCTCTGGCGTCCGGGAGCAGATCCTGCACGTCTTTCAGTGTTTCGTGGCCCGTTGTGACCAGACCGTTGATTTCATTGCCTATGGACACGGACCACCCGGAAAGTGTACACAGAACAATGAACATGACGACCGTTGCCGCACTGGCGGTATAGAAAATGCTGTAGCTAACACGGTTTCGGCGAAAACTAAAAGTGTCAATCAAAGTCTCGCGTAGTTCGGGAGACGTAGCCGTTTCGACCGCGGCCATTTTTTTTTTTTTCTCCTGAAACCTGATTTTTTCTGAGAGACGCGCAAACGCACTGTTACTTATTTTGTGTTCTTTTCGAATATGTCTTTTCGACTTCTTTTCGAAACACATGGCAGGCAGCAGGATATACGAAACATGCTGGCGTCGCCCCACCGACGGGGGATTCTACCACTGACCATTTCGCGTCTTCTGGTAGACCAGAAAGAACACAAAAATGATCAGGGGCGGCAGCACGAACGACCACGCGAGCAACGGACTCATGGCACCCACAACGGCAATGATGCACCCCATCACGAGCGCACGCGTCGCCGTCTCCGTCACCTCCTCTGACTTTCTGTTTTTATTTCTGAGCAGGTACACGATGGTAAATCCGGTGGGGACGATCCCAGCTTCCATTTTTTTTTTTTTTTTTGGTGCGCACACAAATTTTCATGTGCCCGTTCGAACTCGGTTCCGAAAAAATAAGGGGCACACTGTCAAAGGAAACACTTCGCAAAACCATGAAAGTATTGGGCATCGACGTCGGTCTTCACAACCTGTCGGTATGTTTAGTGCGCCGCGAAGAAGAAAAAACGTTTGAAATCGAGGACTGGCAGCTCATCGACTGCGCACCGGGGAAAAATGCGACAAAAATGACAATCGCTGAGTCGTGCGCCGCCGTGGTGGATACGCTGGACGCCATGTCGTTCGAGGGCGTTCACGTGTTTGCCATTGAGAGCCAGCCCTGCGGACGCATGGCGACTGGAAACACCAAAATGAAGGTCGTCAGTCACTGTATTCAAACGTGGGCGCGTTTGCGGCACCCGGCCGCCAAAGTCGTCTTCGTGAACCCAAAAAACAAAATGGCACGGGAATACGTCGGTGATCTGTTGGGCTTGGAGGGGGGCGACGTCGCAGTCAAAGCTCGGTACAAAAAGCACAAGGACGCGGCCGTGGCGGCGGCCACGAAAATCGTCGAGGGAGATGCAAAGTGGTCTGCGTTCTTGCAGGGGTTGAAAAAGAAAGACGACGCGGCCGACGCGCTGCTGTTGGCTTGTGTGGCGGAGAGGAAAATGCCCAAAAAGAGCCGGAAGCGAAAGAAAAGAGACGAGTAAATTTGTCAAGAATGTACACACAGAGAAATAAAGCAAATTTGATTTATCTACTGGTTAATGCACTGATTGATGTACACTGTTTATCTACTGGTTTATCTGTTGATATTATCCACTGATTTATCTGCTGATTAATGTACTGGTTTATCGACTGGTTTTAGAGACCGGTTTTAAAGACGTTGAGACAAACTTTGTTTCGTCGCAGTTCCCATCTTCACTTTGTTTTTTTTCGTCGCACTTTCCATCATGAGAAGCACTCCGGTGTCGTTCAGTTCTCTACCAATACAGGCCATGCATACAATTGGCACTGTCCCAATCTTCTCATTTAGGATAACAGGGCAAATGTTGGGATGTACGCGATCGACCTTCCGTCGACAACCATTTTTGTCGAAGCGTTCGTTGGCGGGCGTACGTTCTTTGTGGTACATGCACGGGGCAAAAGGAGTCTCGCCATCCCATTTAATGAATCCGACATGAGACCAAATCCAACGCAACACGGCGTGTACACGCACACCGTCCGCAAAAACGGCTTGCGAGTCATACAGCACCGTGGCATGGCCGTCAATGGGGTCATCCTTCGTTTTCCAATACGCGGGTTGACCTTCATAGAAATGCACCACGAACCCGTCCGTCCACAAGGCTTCCGCGTTCACTCGCTGGATCGAGGCCGGGTTCTCGTGTTTTCCCTCGGGGGACGCGCGCGTTTTTGTGTGGCTCCCTCTAACGCAGAACGGCTCAAATACCGAGAGATTCAAATCGGTATCCTTAGGAAGCTCGTCCTGTTTTCGAAGCTCGTCCTGTTTTCGTGGCTTTAAATTCGCGTACGTGGCGACAGTTTGCACGGCACGAGACACCTGCGCAATCGCGGCCGTCAAACTCATCTTCGAAGGGTGTGCAAACCGTTCTTTGAACGCGAGCGGTGCGGTCGCCGATTCGACGCATTCAAAGACCCCTTTCTCGTCCAAGATCACCCCATTGATGTTCGGATTGACGCCGTGAATCGTGGGCGGTCGACCGGCGGGTTTGCACGTGTACGACCCCGAGCTTACGTGTCCCCCGAGAATATTTAAAATGTCTTTCTTCGGCTGCAGCGTGTGAAACAAGCACGTGCCCAATTTTTTCCGTTCCTTTACGAGGTGATGAAACTTCGTGGCGATGGCTTTTTTGTTGCAGATGCACAGTTCACCGTCCAGCACACCATTCGTCTGCCACACACGGATGGTATCTTTCCTCGCCGCCACATGAATCACAACGCCCTTCGCACCACCGACCTGTTCCACCGACGCGCCAATGACGACCCCGGAGGGGGGGTCATCAAACGTAAATTCAACGACTGTCTCCATCACGACAGGAATGGACTCGTTACCACAGGTCACCAGACACAACTCGTCTTCAGTAAGTTCTGCGCTCAGATTAGAACTCGAATCGGACACCACCAATCGCAAGAGATCGTCACCCTGCATCGGGATTTGAGACGGTGCATGCATCACGGTTGGCCAGAACCGACACCCACCATTCGGCAAACTACATGCACCGGAACTGCAAATCTCATCCGCGATGTATTTGACGATCTGAGGCATTTTCCAGTCTTCCGGAAACGTCTTGTTAGGATTGGGTTCCGAACTGCTGCTTGAACTGCTGCTTGAACTGCTGCTTGAACTGCTGCTTGAACTGCTGCTTGGACTGCTGCTGCCGCCGTTACTGGAAACAAGAACGCTCACAGAAGGACCCAGCGGCGAATGTTCTCCGTACATAATAAGCTGCGACACATTGCACCCGTCTTTTTTGCAGCTCTTATTCTTGCACTGCACGCATTTTGCTTTTGTGCATTTGCTAATATTGACCATCTTACTATTAAACGCCGACGCTTTTTTGCTTTTCTCGCTAACTTTTTTTTTTTGTCGTTTTTTTTGTCGTTTTGTAGTCCGTTGTGTACTCCGTTTCGTGGGTGTTTTTGTGGGTGTTTTTGTGGGTGTTTTTGTGGGTGTTTTTGTGGGTGTTTTTGTGGGTGTTTTTGTGGGTGTTTTTTTTGCCCCTCCATCCTCGCCATCGTCACTCGAGCTCATACTCACCAATTCCTTGTTGCTTCTCTTTTTTGTTCGCTTCTTTGGTTTGCTTGTTTCGCCGTCCTGCATCGTCCCCATACCCGTGCCAATTCGGGATTGAGGGCGTGTAGGCGGATCCACATTCACCACCATAGAATGTACCATAATAGCTTTACTGAAGTCAAATTGTATATCCGACAACATGTCGTCCTTACTCTTGTTGTTATGAACCCCTCCCGTCTCCATCATATGATCATCGTTTTCCCAATCAATTCCGTTAATTTCGTTCATGTCCTTAAAAAAACCATAATCTTCATGTGATTTCCCATACGCAAATGGTTCAATTTGTATTTCAATTGGTATTTTATTTCCTCCTGAAGTAGACGTCTCTTCCACTTTTCTCCGTTCTTCATCCAAAAACTTAATTTCTACATCATTCCAATTGAAATCGTTTGCTCCTGAAATATACGCCTCTTCCACGTATGTCACTTCTTCGTCTTCCAAAAAAAAAACATTCATTGCCAACTTGAGCAAAAATGTAAAATAACTAATTACCCCTCAAAAAATAAATCAAATAAATTATATTTCCTCCAAACAGTCACCAACCACACGTTTTAATGTTCGTATGAAGATTCCCACTTTTCCAAATTCTCCTTTCTTGCTACTGAACCGTCTCTCCTTTAATTGTCACGAATTGATTTGATCTTCAAACAATTTTAGTCTACCAAATTTATATGTTTAGTTTTTGAGGAGATTTGTGGTATTTTTGATGCGTGAGTTTTTTTAGTTTTTGACGCGTGAGTTTTTTTCTGTTTTTTTTATTCTACTTTTTCTAGGTTCCTACTAGAGGTGTTGAAAAAAATCATCAATGAGCTCAAATCATCATCACAAAGAAAAAATCACAAAGAAAAAATCACAAAGAAAAACCAACTATCTATGGATATCACCATGTCCACATAGAAATGGAAATTAGACTGGATTTCTTTGCTCAGATATTTTTTGATATTTTTTGATATTTTTTGATATATTTTGTCACGCGTCAACTCTTCTTTATTTTTTTTTTGGCGGGGAAAAGAAAATTTGAAAAAAAACACTTATTTAAAATGTCGACTGGTGCGGAACACTTGGCGCGGGCAAAGGCCATGCTCGTCGCAGTTGATCAGCGGATTGGGGTGGTCGAGGCGCGACGAGCCAAACAACTCAGGAAGCATCTTGACACGGAGACTCCGATATGTGGGGTAATATTGGGTACGTTCCCAAATTGTTCGACGGAGTCAAGAACCTACATGCGAGGTTTGAGGACACTTATGCGAGAGGTGGAAGAGTCGGCTGCATACCTTTTGCTGCAGTTGAGCAGCATGTGGTCGGTGTCCGTGGACGCGATGGTGTCTGCCGTCAACATGGACAAGATCACGGCGAAGCACTCCAAAATACAAACACTGAACCGCGTGTGGAAGAACGCACATGCCTTGGTTGGTGTGTTTGCGTCGGAAAACAAAAACCCAACGTGGACAATGAACTCCTTCATGGACAGAAGCCTTGAACAGGTGTTCTGCAAGCGAGGGCGTCCGTCCCGGGCGTCCGTCGATAAAGCAAAACAGGGCGTGTGGTTTGACGCGAGCCACGTTCCGGGAACCATCGTTGGAAGGGTCTCCGATGTCTTGTCGTGCCTCTTCATGGACGTCGCCTCGCACAACCAAAATTCGATTTCGATGCGACACACAGAAATGTTGGTCGCGGCGGCGACGGCGACGGCAATATGGTCACGCGAAACAAACAAGTCGTACACGTGCACTGCCTTTTTTATGGACCCATACCGGTGTCTCGGTTCCGGCCTCGTGCAGGAGTACAACCTGCGCACGTTCATCGGACCCGCGGCTTTAGTGTCGCGGTTGATTGGATCCGCGACGTCCGTGTTCGCTAAAGAACACGTGACGCAAAGTCTTCGCGCGGACTTTCACAGCAAAGATTTTTTGCAAACGGCCTTACGAAGCTGGGTTGGCGGGCGTGACGCAGCAACAGTAAAAATCTGGATCGAACATCTGTTTCTCTACGGATGGATTCAAACAGCGGACACGACGCACAAATATTGCGCGAGTCTGCAGAAAAAACGCTTCACGTGCACTGCGTGCAACAACACTTGTCTCGCATGGAAGTCGTGCGATCGCACCCCGGCGTGCGCGTCGGCAGAGCATGTATTGCCGCGTGGAAGGCGCCTTCCGTTCGTGCCGCTGTGGCCAGACATGGAGAGATTGACGAACTTCAAGTGTCCTTTGAATTTCAGGACTCGGCACCGCGTCGTCACGTCCCCTCTGTTAATGGTACTCACGCGCGTCGTTCCTAGACAGTACGCCGAGATTTGCCAACGAGCATTCACACAATACGCGGCGTGCGAGGACTTCCACGCCGATATTGTCAACGACCCCGTCGTAGTTTGGAGCGTTTGTCACGCCCGCGCTCGTCTTGGAAATATTCTTGGCATGGAAATCACGCGGCCCACACTGACCAACGTGCATTCCGCGTATTTGTCGTCGGAGCAGAGAACCGTTCTGCGCAAAAAACACTCGCAGTTTAACGCGACGGCGGTTCAGATAATGCGTCGTTTCGACACAATGTACGGGGAGGGTGCAGCAAACGCCATGTTTGAGTGCCCGCTCGACGCGCTGGTGCCCGCTCCGCGTTGCGCCAGTGACATACAGTGCGACACCGACCCAAGAGAAAAAAAACGGAGGAGGTTGAACATTTAGTCACGCGGTACAGGGGGAGCGGGGGAACACATATATATATATATTTTTTCACTTAGATATCTACTGCTGTAGAAATTGTGTTCGCGTCTGTAGAACTTGTGTTCAGGTTGAAAGCAGCCTGACACCCAATTCGCTTGAACCCGTACGTGGTGATCAGCGACGCCACGAGCAAGATGACGAAATTCAGCACAAACACACCAAAAGCATTCCCGACCGCGGTACCAGTTGGAAAATCGGTGAGCAAGCGGGCCTGTGCCCGCGCGAGATCAGACTTGGTGCCAGCCTGCAACAATTCCCCGTTCGGCACATTCATTTCCTTCAGCGTTGTGATGCGGTTTTCCAGATTCACCACGTTTCTTTCTCTCTCCCTGAGAATTTCTTTTTGGTATACCAAGCGTCCGGCGGCGTACCCAGCCGCCACGATGGGTGGCAACAGAGCCGTGGCAATACCAATGCCAATGCCCGGGGTTTCCCCATCGGACCACGAAAACAGAATTCCGGCGGCGGCGGCCACGGCCGCACCGGTACCCCAGAGTCGTGGATTTTGGATGAGCGCGTTTCCCCGACCTTCGACCACGTCGGAAGGCGCACCGTTGGGCGTGCACATGGCGGCAATCATACCGGCAAGAAACGGAACGGCAAGCGTAATGAGCGATTTCAACACAGTTTGTTTTTTGGAGAGTTTGCCCTTCCCCATATCGATGATGAGCCCCCCGATGGGGGAGATGAGCATAGACCCGATCACCGTGGTCTCGCTGTTCGTGGAAAAGCCAATGGACGCGATGATGGACGCCACGGTGACCTGTAACCCGTACTGCGTCATCCCGACCGTTCTTTCCACAGTTCGGTGCCCTTTTCTGCACACTCGGCGAACGATTCTTCAAAGCTGGCAACGTCCGCCATTTTTTTTTTTTTGAATTGACACACATAAAAAAATGGCGGACATGTTTGACGACGCCGAGGAACAGGAAGCCGAGGAACAGGAAGCCGAGGAACAGGAAGCCGAGGAACAGGAAGCCGAGGAACAGGAAGCCGAACGACGCAACGCGTATCTTCGAGAGGTGCACGGTCCGCTGCAGTCCTACGCGCTTTGGAGACCGTCTGACATCGACATTACCACGTGCCACGCGTGGTGGAAATGTGTGCGCGACGAACCGAACAATACGACAATTCTCGAGTAATTCTCGAGTAAAACTGGGCTACTGCCTGTGTCTGCGAATTTCCTCCTCCGCGGCCTCCTTCATGCACCACCACATGCACATGCACGACACCACCGCAACGAAGCACGTCCAACCGGTGGTGACCACCGTTGGCCACTCCGAGGTTGATTCGCTGTTCGTCCAACCAGAAGCCCAGTCGGGCAACCAAGACACGCTGCGCGTCGACGCCACGACCAACGCCGCGGCAAGGGGCGCTCGGACCACGGCTTTGCCACATGCCGCGGCACTCAGAAAGGAAACAACATGCATGCCGGAGGCTCCCGCTGCCAAACCCGCGCAGTCGAACGCCACGTTGGGCCACGCGGCAAGCACAAACACCCAAAACCAAGCGCGCGACTGCATTTTGTTGACGAACCAACGGTGCGATACAGCCATCGCCGTCGAGGCTTGGTTCAACTGGAGACGATTTACCAGCATGCTCGCCCCAAGAAACGGGGGCAACTCACCAAGCGCGGACCCCAGTGCATGTGTGACCACGACGGGGAGCACGCACAACCAAGCACTCACCGCGTCTTCCTCGGTGGTGGCGACGCGAAGCACGTACGGCCACACGAACAGCACGCGGGTGGGGATGCCGACGCCGAACCCAATGCTCGACGCAGTGCCGACGAGAAGCCACCCGATTAAAACCACCAGTTGGACGATGTCGAATCCCGAAAGACACCCCACAACCGCGAACACGGCGGCTACGACGCTCGTGTTTTCTCTCACGAAATTTTTGACGCCGCGCACGAGCAATCGTTTGGATAGCCGCAACACCTCTGACGGAGGTAGAGGCGTCGACATAGTTTTTTTTTTTTTTTTATGTTGATAAAGAAAAAA
>Ga0209709_10005016_pt1 | contig 10533 bp, 12 predicted proteins | sample ArcticOcean_MG_C_2_FD_187435 | JGI IMG/M metagenome (GOLD analysis project Ga0209709, IMG submission 187435) | Marine microbial communities from western Arctic Ocean - ArcticOcean_MG_CB4_136 (SPAdes) (version 2) | ecosystem: Environmental > Aquatic > Marine > Oceanic | place: Arctic Ocean...
TCAATTTCTTTTGCTTCAGTAATTAAAAATTTGAAATTTTCCCAAAATTCATCAGTATGACCAACTGATTCGGTTGCAACATGGCTTAACTCATGCAAAGCAACATACATCAATGTATTAACATCAATCAATCGTCCTTGACTATTTTTTTCAGTATCTAAACAAAACGCTAATTTTTCACCTTTATTTTCACTATAAGCTGTATATTCACTTGTGGGCAATGTTTCATATATTTTTTTTGGATTATAACCTTTTACTAAACGTTTAACATTTTCTTTATCTGGATATTTTTTACCCATATGAGCCACTAATTTATTCATTTTATTATTAATGGTTGCTAAACGGTCTGCTGCGAGATGTAACTTGCTTCTATCACGTACACAATACGTATTACCATTTACATTTGATATAATACATCTTAAATTAAAACTATCAGATTGAAGATACATTTTTGCAGCAACAATAACAATAAATACCATCAATATGGTGTTTAAAACGTAATTATCCATATAATATAAAATTTTATTATAAAAAATTAAAAATTTTATATTATATTTATCAACCTATTTCTAAAGGTTTTCTCATATTATCCTCTTCAATTGTTGAAATATTCCATGGACTATTGGTGTTCATTCTGGGATTGGGTGGTTCGGATCTTAATTGTAAATTGGCATTTCTTAAACTACTACCTTGAGTATTAATTCCTACAACCTGTGTTGGATTTAATAAATTAATATTTTTTAAGTCCCCAACAGGATTCATTGATGCCCACGAACTGTTAGAGTCAGCAGGTAATAAATCAGCGGGATTGGAAGCAGGTTTGTTCATTGCTACACTTGAGCTTGCCGAATTAGAAACAGCAGCACTTGCTTGTCCATTAAATGGGGCATATGCATTTGATGTTGAAGCTCCTACAACACTTGGATTAGCTTGATTGACGGGTCCGGGATTTAAAGTAGGTCTTCCACCTGTCATTCCCATTTTAAATACATTTTTATTTTCGGAATATTTGTATAAAGCAAATACTACAACTAATAAACCAGCGATTCCAAGAAAATGCTCATTTTTGAAACTTTTAAACATTTTATTTAAAGCAGCCATTTATATAAAATAAATAATAAAATATTTTTACAATTATTTTATTATTTAATTAATTAAAGTTGTTAATTATTACTAAAACATTAATAATAAATCAACCTTTAAAAAATTATTTTACAATTTATTTTACAATTTATTTTCTAATTTATTTTACAAGTTATAAAATACATTATTAAAAAGTACATTTTTGAATTATATGTATTCTTCTTCTTCGCTGCTACTACTTTCTACTAAAGAATCAAGATTATATTTTGATTTAATGTTTTTTGCTTGTAAAAATGCGTCTATTGCATTTTTTCTAATTTCTTTTGCCTTTTTTTTTGCCTTTTTATAAATCTCTAAATATATCTCATCTCGGGTTTTAATCTCTAGTGGAGTATTGTCAATACTGTCGTTTAAATCTAAATTATCTATTTGTGTCAATTCATTTGCATTTGTTAAATATTTAAAAGATAGATTTTCTGTTTTGTCTACTTTTTCGGGTTTAGATTCTTCTATTTCTAATTCTACTTTAGTTTCTAAAGCTACTAATTCATTAGATTCTTCTAGTTCTTCTAGTTCTCCTAGTACTTTAGATTCGTCTAATTCATTAGATTCATCTAGTTCTCCGGATTCTTCTAGTTCTAATTCTACCTTAGTTTCTAAAGCTACTAATTCTTTAGATTCGTCTAATTCTTTAGATTCGTCTAATTCTTTATATTCGTCTAATTCTTCTTTTTCTACTTTGACTAGTTCGCTAGATTCTCTTATTTCTTCTAAAACTTCTGGTTTTTTATTTGTTTTAATTAATACCTGTTGTTCAAATTCTTCTGATGGATACATTACCATCATTTGGGTTAGTACCAAGTCAATACTAAAATTTTTACTGGAAAATTTCACACCATTTATGTTTACAAGTGGAATAAATTCATGTGTTAAATTATAATTATCTATAGTTACATTATTTTCATTTTCATCATATATCTTAAACTTATCTAATTTGATGTTATTTTTTAAAAGGAAATTTTTACCATGTTTATATGTTTTAATTAATGGGGTCATTAAATCTTCAATATCCTCTAAAGTCATGGAATCTGCATTATAAAACCAAAGTTCTCTATTTTTGTATATTTCGTCTAAAATATGTTTTTCTAAATTTTCTAAAAATTCAATTATAGTTTTTTCAGTAATTCCATAACATAATTCACAATAACTTTTAGAAGAACTTTTTACTATACCTTGTTTTGTAGTACATTTAGGTAACTGTAAATATAAATTTTTTTTCATAGAACCTTGAGAGATTTTACTAAAATAATTGTTATTATTTATTAAAGACGGATTTGCTAAATGTAATAAACTAAAATCAAATGGGTCATTTAAATCGTAAATTTTATTATTATTCATTAGTAATTAAATTTAATATAGAAAAATGAAAAGCAAAATACACGCAAAACACTAAAATAATTAAATAATTAAATAATTAAATAATTAAATAATTAAATAAATAATAGATTATTACATTATTTTGTTATGTTAAATATTAAAAATTTTTCTATATTTTATTATTAAATGACTGCAAAAAATTTGTTATTTGATCATTGTACAAATATGATGAAATCTAAAGAATTTAAAAAAGAAGTTGGTGAATTATTTAAACCTTTATTTGATTATTTTTTTAAAGAATTAGGGATTTATTTATATTTTTTTATATTCTTTATATTAAGCAGTTTTTTATTACATTTAGGTGTTTTAGTTTTATTAATTCGTTATAATCAAAAATTAGGAAAAACTTAAAATAACAATAATATTAACCTAATTTTTATATTTTATTTATTTTATTTTCTCTTTGTATTATATATAAATATGGATTCTTTAAATGTTCAATCTGCTGGCCGTAGAAGAAGAAGTAAATCTAGAAGTGGTAAACAAAACAGAAGAACATTAACTAGAGGTGGTAAAAAACAAAAAAGAAGAAATAAAGGAGGTACATTTTTAGCAGATATCAGTGTTCCTGCAGGTTTATTATTATTAAATCAATTTATGAAACACAGAAAATCCAAAAAAGCAACAAATTCTAAAAAAACAAAATCGCGTAGCAGAAGATAGATTTAGTAAAAACTATATTAAAACTATATAAAATTATTATTTTATAATTAATTTAATAAAATAATAATTTGTTTTTAAAATGGATTTACAAGAAAATATCAAAAGATGGGTAAAATTAGATAATGATAGCAAAAAATTAGCACAATCAATCAAAGAATTGAGAGAAGAGAAAAACAATATTAGTGCTGATCTTTTTGATTATTTTAGTAATAATAATATGAAACCTCCAAATGTAAATATTAGCGATGGAAAACTAGGCTTTGTAGAAGTGAATACTGCAAATGTATTAAGTTATAAGTTTTTAGAAGAATGTTTGAATGAATATTTTGATGAATCTTTAAAAACTAAAGAAATTTTAGATTTTATTAAATCAAAGCGAACTTATAGTAAAAATAAAATAATAAGACGAGTTTATAATAAAGAATAAATAAAATCTAAAAACATAGTTTAATAATATTATAATATATAGTAATCATGGTTAATATAGATTTAGGATTATTAAAAAAAAATAAAGGATTTAAACATCTTTCTTTATTGCAAGGTTTTAATTTAGCAGATCCTCCAGTAAAAATTAATGACAATTTGCATTTAACCAATAAGGTAATATTAGATAATGGGGATATTATTGATGAAAAAATTTTTGTTAAATTCTTTGGACTAGTAGATAATAGTAAAGAAGGTAGTGTTAAAAACGAAAAGAAAAAAACCCATAAAAATAAACAAGTCAAAAGAGTGAAAAAAGATACCAAAAAAGAAAAAATAAAATTCAAAAATAGTTTATAATAATTATATTTAAACATAAAAATTTAAATATAATTATAACCATGATACGTATGTTTTGTGTTTCGTTAATTTTATCAGTTGTTAATGCGTTTACAACAAATATTCCTATATCAAATAAACCAAGATTAAATAATATTGTTATGACAGTTATGCCAAATTATGATCCAGATAAAATTATCAATAGTTTAGCAAAAAGTTCGGAAATTTTAGATAAATGGTCTGTAAATGAATTTTTAAATGAAATTGGAAAAAAACATATTGAAAGTATTAGCTTACTTAAAACGATTGGTAGTGAAGATATAAATGCTTTAGTAGCAATTGATAAAAATCATCCCAATATTAATCCGGATTTAGAAAATCTTCATTATCTTGAAACAGGAATACAAAAAATCAATGATATTATAATTGATAGTATTATCAAAAATGATGTATATTATAAAATTCTACAAACACCAGAACAATCAACACAAGTATCGGGTGTTCCAAATATTGTTGGGTTTGTTTTAAATGGACTATTTCTTTACCTTGTATTAACAATTATTATTAATCTATTTCAGAGGTTTGGGGGCGGAGGAGGAGGAGGTGGTGGGGGGATGAATCCAATGAGTATGGGAAAAGTGCAAACAACTGGTGTTATTAATAGTGATGAAATTGATACTAGTTTTAAAGATGTAGCAGGATGTGATGAAGCCAAGTATGAATTAGAAGAAGTAGTAGAATTCTTAAAATCACCAGAACGTTTTGAAGTAGCCGGAGCGAGAGTTCCCAAGGGAGTATTACTTGAAGGACCACCGGGAACAGGCAAAACACTTTTAGCACGTGCGGTAGCAGGAGAAGCAGGTGTTTCATTTATTCAAGTATCTGGTTCGGAGTTTATTCAAATGTTTGTAGGTGTTGGTGCATCTAGAGTTAGGGATTTATTTAAATTGGCTAAAGAAAACAGTCCATGTGTGGTATTTATTGATGAAATTGATGCCGTGGGTCGTAAGCGAGGTGAACAATTTGGTGGAGGCGGTAACGAAGAGCGCGAACAAACATTAAATCAGATTTTAACAAATATGGATGGATTTGAAAAGTCAGATTCTATTATTGTGCTAGCGGCTACAAATAGAGCAGATATTTTAGATTCAGCTTTAACGCGTTCAGGGCGTTTTGATCGTAAAGTTCAAGTAGGTCTTCCTGATCTTGGTGGGCGGCGTCAAATTTTGGATGTACATTTAAGAAATAAATTTGTAGAGCCAAACACAGATTTAGAAGAAGTAGCAGCATTAACAACAGGGTTTTCAGGTGCAGACATTGAAAATATGGCAAATGAGGCAGCAATTCTGGCATTGCGTCAAAATAAGACAACAATTAATACTACAAATTTAGTAGATGCATTTGAGAAACTGGTAATTGGATTGCCGAAACTGTCAAAAGATTCTAATCCTGAAGAAGAAGAATTAGTTGCTTATCATGAATCGGGGCATACATTAATGGCATTATTATTTAAAGAATTTTTTGATGTGCGTAAAGTAACAATTAATGCAAATACAAATGGAGCCGGGGGATATACATTATTTTCACCAAAAGAAAAATATAATAGTTATCCTACAAAGAAATATTTATTAGCGAATTTAATTGTTTCAATGGGAGGTCGTGCTGCTGAAATTTTACTTTATAGTAAAATCATGGGTACAAATGAGAACGTAAGTTATAGTAATAAAAAATTATTTAGAACTATTACTAATTTGGATATTACGACAGGTGCTAGTCAAGACTTAAAACAGGCAGATAGTTTAGCAAGAAGTTATATTGAACTTTTTGGAATTGAGTCTTTTGATAATTCGCAAATGCCAAAAATGGTTCAAAATCCAAATAATCCATATTTAACATTAAGTGAAACCACAAAAACAGAAATAGATGATTATGTATTATATCTCATTAATTTTGCACTAAATTCTGCGCTAAATATTTTGGAAGCAAATTTAGGCGAATTTAATAAATTAGCATCTGATTTAATTGTTAAACGTAGTGTAGATTTAAAATATTTAAATCAACTCAATATTAGTTATCATTGATACTATTTTTCTAAAAAATACATATTCAAAATTATTATTAATTTTTAAAAAATATTAATAATAATCAAAAAAATCAAAAAATATAATCTAATAAACTAAATCAAAGATTATTGTTTAAAAATAATTGAAAATCACTTGTTTGAGGATTTATTGCTTGTGCCGCTTTTCTGTCTGCTTCTGCTTTAGCACGCGATGCTTCTGAACGAGCACCAGCAACTGTTGATTGATTGCGTTGTTGTTTTGCTAATGCTTGTGCTTCTTGCTGTGCTTTTAATGAATAAGCAATCATTTTTTCATTTTGCGCTTTTACATCATCCACTTTATACCAACTATCTTTGTTGAAAGGCATAACCAATACATTACCAATACGATTTTTCCAATATTTAACACGTTCTTCAAATAATAATTCTTTTTGCGTTTTAGGATATAATTCTTGATCATCTAAATATTGTTTTTCCAATTCACTCTTTTTAGGTTTAATACCATAACAATTTGCACCTAAACGTGTATGTGGATTTGAAACATAACCACCATTAACACCTGGTAATCCACAATCATATTCATGTCCTTCTTTTTGTTTTAATTTTTCCCAAGTATTTTGGCTAGTAGGATAAACACCTAATTGATCTTTTGCCCATCCATAACTACACCAACTAGAACCTTTAGTTTGTCCATCGCGAAGTTGTTCATAAGTAGCCATCTCTCCGTCAAAAGCATTACAAACAGCTTTAGCATCATGATAAGTAAATTTATTTCCAGGAATATGATAAACTTCCTTGTCATCTACTACTATTGGAACATTTGAAACATCAACAGTAGTTTCTATTTGAATTTCGGGTTCTCCACTAAATATACTTTTCATTTCTGTAATAACATTTACTCCATAAAAATATGAAATACCATTTACAAAAATTAATAATATAAATAATCCCCATAATAATGCTTCAATAAAAAGAACACCACCACTTGAACCTTCGGAGCCAGAACTTCCTAAAAATGCAAATAATAAATAATATACTAATATAATACCAATTAATACTACCAATATAAACGGATTAGATGCAAAATTATTTATATTATCAAAAAAATCTTGACTAATATTATTTAATGAACTCATATTATTATATATAATAAATATTATATAAAATAATAAGACAAAAACATTTAAAATTATAATAAAATTCTCTTTCTCTATTTTTCTATATTTCTATATTTCTATATTTCTATATTTCTATATTTCTATATTTCTATATTTCTATTTTTCTATAAAAAAAACAATAAGCTTTATTACTCAAGATTTTACTTTCATCAACTTCATTTACATTTGTATCATTAAAATGATACCATTTATTATTTGCATTTTTTACAAAAGCAGTATAATGACCTCCTAAACATCCTCCGCTATGATTTGTAATACCAAATAAATCATACTTATAAGTATGGCTATCATACCCAACAACATATTTAGATAAATCTAAATTAGTGAATGGAGTCATTACTAATGTATTTACTTTTTTATTGGAATTATTGAATCTTTTTAAATCAACAATCAAAATATTTGGCAAACTCCAGAATTTAATACTTTTATATACACTTTGTTTTGCATTTGTCTTTTCGTTAAACCAAGAATTTTCTCCTTCTAAAATTTCAGGATGTGTATATAAATCAAAACATTCTAAAATTGAACATTCACTTTTATCACTTTTAATTGGAATAGGTAAATTAATTGTACAAAAAGGTTCGGGTCTAACAGATAAATTTTCATAATTACCAGGATTTTGTATAAGAGATACATGAATACCATAAAACATATTCAATAGTTCAGAATATGTTTCCGAATATAAATCTTTTATCATTGCATAACATTCTTTTGCTAAAATATCTGTATCATTTTTTGCATTTCCCACAATATTCATTGAAACCTCACGTTTTAAAGCATTATGAAAACAATCAATTACAAAAAATAAGAATTCAGGTAAATCATTTTGAGCAAAACCACTAAATAGCTCTAACTTTTTACTTTGAGAAATTTGTTGAATACTATTTAAATAACGATTAGGACTAATTGTGCAATTTTTAGACCACATTAAGTCTTTTAAACTTTTCCATTCAATTAATAAAACACTATCATCTACTTTATTTAAATTTTCAAGATCAATTTTTTCAAGAAGTTCGTTAAAATCATAACAATGAGATAAAACTTGCATCGTAGAATTAATATAACATGTATTTCCTAAATTTGCTAATCCCGTCAAACCTCTATCCTCATATTTGGCATATTTGTTTGACATTTTTTTTAAAGTATTAAATAATATTTAGTAATTATATTTAAACATATTTTTTAAAATATATATAGTAGTTATATGAGCTATAATAATTTTAATCCACATATTACTGCAAATGAAGCATTTTTTAATCAAGAAACATTTTACAATAATAATGCAAGTAATAATTCTAATAATAACAATAACAATCTTCCCGTAAATGCTGTCCCTGCATATCCTATAAATAATGCGAATCATTCGTCTGGTACATCGTCTGCTCCTCAATTACCAAATACCAATAATTATTATGATAATAATTATTTAGTAACAAATTATGTTTCTTTCATAAATAATTATATTAGTACAATGAATCATAGTATTGATTATTTTAATAATTCAAGCAATGCTATTAGACAAATGTCAAATGAATTAGGGCATATGCATTCAAATTTGGATTATTATTATTATAATTTATATAGAAATAATTTACATGTTCAACGTGATGTGCAATCTGAATATAGAAATTATTTTAATAATCCACAACAAAATCAGTATGGAACACCGTTACAAGATCAAGAAATAAATGAAGATCAAGAAATAAATGAAGATCAAGAAACAGGATTAGAAACAGGATTACAAATAGAACCAGAACCAGAAGTAGAACCAGAACCAGAAGTAGAAGCAGAACCAGAAGATGCTAATGAATTTTCTGATTTAAATTTAGATTTTAATCACGAACATTATCAAGAATTATCAAATACTAATATTAATACTTGTATTGATGAAAATATAAATAATATAACTTATAGTTCAATTGGTTGTCCATTAAATAATACTTGTGCGATTAGTCAAGATGAGTTTGATACTAACGAAGAAGTAAGTGTCTTTAATTATTGTGGTCATATTTTTAAAAAAGAACCATTAAATACTTGGTTAATGAATCATCATACTTGTCCTAATTGTCGTTTTAATATTTTGACAAATTCTAATTTAATTAAATATAGTAATAGAAGTGGTTCATTTAAATATTTCTTATCAATAGACCAGTTTAGACACCTGTTAGCTAATAATATAATGAATCGATTTTTTAATAATGGAACAAATAATGATTCAAATAATAGTATGTCTTTTGTGATACATCGTTAGTAAGGAAATCCAGGTTTCCTTATGATCCTTCCTAGTTACTAATATATTCTTTTTGGATTATATTATTTTCATTTAAGGAAGGATCATAATGAAACCTAGGTTTCCTTAAATTAATATGTATTAATTCTACTGGTGCAACAGGTTTTTCTATATAAAAAATAAATTTTAATAATCTAAAGATATATTTGTTATAAACATAAATTTTGCTTTTTTTTAAATATTGTATTTTTCTTTTTTTGAGAGAACGAATAAAAAGCGCAACATATAAACAATATTTTGGACTAATAAATGCTGAAGACATATTTTGTGTTTCAAAAATAAATTCAAATTCTCTCTTATCTTCATATAATTTTAACCAATTTTCTGTAAAATGTGTAAATTGTGCATCATTATTAATAGTTCCACTTAAATCAACTAAAACTACTGGAAAAGTAGAATAATCAAAGTTAGCAAACATTATTTATAAATAATATTTTAAAAACAAATTATATACTAATTATAAGTGAGTAAATAAATAAAATGATTAATAAAATAAGCAAATATAATGTATCACATTATAATAATTTAGATAATTATCATAATTTACATACTAATTATGATGATATATTATTTGTATTATTTATATTATCAATACTATTGAATATAAATTTAATAGCAAAATATAAATATAGCAAAGCAAACCATAAATATAAAAAAATCAATAATAAGATTAAAAAAAAAAGTGTTGAAATACAAACTGAACCAGAATTTATATCAATAATAGTAAATCCAAACGATGATTATAGTATGTTAAAATAAATTAAAAATAACTTTCCAAAAAATAAAATTGAATATATTTTTGTAAATATTATTATAAAAATATATTCTATAATTAAATTAATACTTATATGGTTTTTATTGATTGTTTTTATTATAGTTTTGTTATGAATTATCAAGATTTAATTAAATTTAGCACTTCAAATGTTAGTTTAGATTCATTAATAAGAAATAATAATCTTGTAAATTATACAACACAAGAAAGAGAGAAAGAAAAAACATCAGAAGACGATGAAATAAAAGAAATTTTAAAAATAGTAAAAAAAGAAAAAGAAAAAGAA